>Ga0209768_10000431_pt1 | contig 28820 bp, 24 predicted proteins | sample LauGreSBDMM110SD_3_FD_187564 | JGI IMG/M metagenome (GOLD analysis project Ga0209768, IMG submission 187564) | Freshwater lake microbial communities from Lake Michigan, USA - Sp13.BD.MM110.SD (SPAdes) (version 2) | ecosystem: Environmental > Aquatic > Freshwater > Lake | place: Lake Michigan... | reverse complement strand
TTTGTGGTGTCCAATTTGTTTCAAACTTGGTGTTGTCTGGGGTCGCAGGGAGATTCCAGAGCAAGCGTCCACCCGCACTAGCAACGGGGTCGGCGAGAGTTTGATCTGCCAAAGATCCTTCCCAGCCGATATTCCAACCGTCGTTCAATTCAAGCCAGCATCCGCTGGTACACGAATTGATGGAAGTTGTTCGGTTGGTGCGTGTGTCACTCGTTGGGGTGGTGATTGAAAGCGAAGCATCTTTGGCACGTGTTGAGCGCAGTACTAACTGGTTAATGGTGAATGGTGAATCTGCTGGGGTTTGAATATTACGCAGACCGCGTCCAGAGGTGAATTCTTCACAAGATTCAATGGTGACAGCAGAGCCTTGAACCTGCGTTACCTTTGTCAAAATCTTCAGGTAGTCAATAGTGAGTAGGTCATCTCGGCACGTTGAACTGACTGCAGCGTCGCTAGTAGCAGTAGCTTGAGCGCTGATTGTGAAACTGGCTGGGTTGGTGACGAAAAAGTTTCTGTTGATTGAGAGCTCAGGATCTTGTCGTCGCGGATCGTACGGGTCGGCGCGTAATCGAGTAAAGACAAATGAAACAGGTGTGGTCGGTTTGACGAGCATCGTTGCATCGCTTGGCACGGTGATTTCTTCGGAGCGTTGGAAGGCAGGCGGTAATACTTCGGCCCAACCCACGGGGAGCTGATTGTCGCCCTCGGTCACTCCGTCAATTCTGATTCGGAACGACTGCGCAGGTTGATCAAGTTCAATACGAGTCATTGAAGTACTCGGATCAATCGCGTGAGTGGTCCAGGGCAATCCTTCGACGCTGACTGAGATTGCGGTGATCTGGCGTTGCTCAAAAGATAATTGCGCCGGCACAAGTTCGAGATGTTCAACCTTGGGGCGACCAGTGTTGCTGGTGTACGTCAATATTTGGCCAATTGGATCAACGCCCCAACCCACCAACCATGAGGTATTGATATTTCCGTCGTTGGCATTGCTTGGTCGGTACTCGGGCAAGTATGACAACAAGGCACCGTATGCGGTGGCTGACATGACGGATCCTGAATAGTTCTCGGAGATGGAGTATGCCTCCAAGCGATCTATCGCCAATGGGAAAACGGGCAGGCGATTATCAAAGGCATCAAATGAGTCGACGACGGGGCCTACTCCTTCGGTTGCACCCCATACTTCTTGTGAACCGCGCCATTGGTGCGCACGCTTGCGATTGCTGTCAGTCACAATGACTTCAGGCGCATTAAGTACGGCATCTTGCAAAGATATTTCGTCCAACGCTGCCGAAGCAAGAATTGAACTCTTTCCGTCAATGAGTCCTGCCGCTGCTAGGTCAACCATTCCGGATCCATCAGCTGAAACGACAATGGGGTTTTGGGTAATTCGCGCGCCCGCTACTGAATCGCTCACGGCATAAAGCGAAATTTCTGGCAATGCCGTCGCTGGATAATCGAGTAGATCGTTCGTTTCATAATCTTCAACGAAGTTGATTGATGGCTCGCCGAATGTGGCAATGACTTCAAGGTCAGGCGCAGCGTCAATCAGCGAGGCGGCACGTTCGGGTCGGTTGACGCCGAAACGTTCGTATTGATACGAGTTCACAACCATGATCGTGTCGGCACCGAGTAGTCGTGCGATAGGAGCAATACTGTTGGGGTCGGCTGTGCCATTTTGAAACGAGTCGTCAAGCGCGTACAGCAGATCCATAAATGGGGCACTACCTAATGGCAGCCAATCTCGAGTGATTAATGGCTTCTTAGTGATACCGGGAAGAATTGGGTCGACGGGGTAGCCCCAGCGATAAGCCGCCGATTCGATACCAGGAAGAATCAACACCGACCCGGTGTGTCCTTCATCAAACCGTGTGTCCAGGAGGGCGGCAGCTTGTGTCCACGCGGTGGGTAGATTTTCTGGACGCGAGATCGCTGGGTCGATGTAACGTCCGCCAAAGAGTGCGGGAACATTGAGACATATCAGAAGAACAGCAACGGGCAATGCGAGTGATGACACACGGGGTGAGCGCAGCGATAGAAACTTCTTTGATTGCTCAACAGTTAATGCAACTCCGATGGCGAGCGCGAGTGCAATGAGGGGAACTGCCCGTGACGATGAGCGCAGGGCCAAACTTAAGGCGCTCTTGGGATGATCGGTAAAGTATGACCATAGTGGTGACGGAGCATCGGACGGATATGCGCCGACCGACAGAACTATTCCGATGAACAACATCAAACTGAGTGGGCGTTTGAGTTTCTGACTACTGAGTAAACCGACTAATCCGGCGATGACCAAAGCAACGCCAACGATGATGACCAAAAGATTGTTTTGGTAGGGGGTAGAGGCTGATGTCAGTGCAGTGATCTCGTTGCGATCATAAAACAGCCAGTAACCTAGACCGCGAAGTGCTTCGGTGGCAGTTGATGTGGCCGAGGTTGATTGAAGGGCTTCGCTATACGAAAGAACAGAAGCGCCGTATTTTCCTTGAACTGTTAAACCAGCAGCCCACCAGGCGCTCATGACTCCTGAGATCACAGCAAGAAGCCCTGTGATGGATAACGCTCGTTTGAGGGAAATCTTTCGACTACTCCAAGCATCAACTAACCAGATGACTGGCGCTGGAGCAATCATGAGTAACGCCGTGGCATTGAGTCCACCCGAGGACATGATGACGAAACCAAAGATGGCGAAGTACTTGAACTTGGGCTCACGGATGATCTTGAGTGTGAGGCCGATGATCCAAGGTAAAAGTGCCCATGGCAGTAAAAGGGCCGAAGTGCGCGAGATGTACGGCAAAACATAGGGAGACAGTTGATATGCGATACCGGCGATGAAGTACGACGTCGTCGGGAGGTCGAGTAACTTCGCGAGCCAACGTGCACCGAGGCCAGCAACGACGAGTAGTGAACCGAGCCACAGACGATGGGCGATCCAGTCGGGGACATTGAGCCACTCAAAAAAGGCGAACCATGGACCGGTCGGCCACAAGTAACCCACATTTTGGTGAGGCACCCATCCGCCTAGTTGGCTGGTATCCCATGTCCAGGCGGCGTCACTGAGCAGTCGGCCAGGATTGAGGTACAAATACAACTTGGTATCGGCAGGAAGTTTGCTGGGGGCCGAAAGAAGCAGCGGGATGTAGGCGATGAGGGCGATGATGCACACGTCGTAGCGACGACGTAGCCAATCAATCACGGAATTGCCCCGTAGACGCCGTAGAGAGCCGTCAAGGCAGTGAGACCGCACATGAAGAACCCAACAAGGTACGGCCACCATTCCTTGCGCTTGGGATGTTCAAGCCACACTGCTGCCGCGATAAAAAGTGGAAACGCGGTAAACAAGAACCTTGGACGTGCTGTCACGGTGGCGGGCAACAACATCAAGGCGACAATGATGATGCTGTAGGCAAGTGCGGGGAGTGGAATGTGATGTCTCTTCCAGACCAACCACAAAAGAAATAGCGTTAAAACAAATGACGCTGCCGTAATGAGGTCGGTTGGTGAAGTGAGTGGTTGGGTGAAAGCTTCAAGAGTTCTGCGGATTGCAGTCAGACCGAAACTCGCGCCTTCTTTCCAGGCCTCGCCTTGAACTCTGAACCAGACTCCTGATTCATCGGCATGGTTATTGATCCACAACTGGTAACCGATGAAACCGATGGGCGACAAAAGTGGGGCGATGAAGGGTCGAAGCGATTTTGTCTGTCGCCAGGCTAAGAAAGCCGCAACCGCGCATGCTGCAATGATTGCGATGCCATTTGGTCGAGTTGCTGTGGCGAACATTGCAACAATGCCAGCAAGCAACCATTTTTCTTTCTGGAGCAAGAGCAAACATGCCGCTGCAAGAAAAATCAGCAGTGCCTCGCTGTAAGCGAATGACAAAACGAAACTTCCGGGGAACAGAGCACACAGAAGCATCGCCCGTTTGGCGACGGCGATTCCGAACCATGAGCGAGCGAGTAAACCAACTAGAACAATAAAGCCCGCGCCTAATGAGAAGTTCAAGAAGAGTGCGGCAAGGGTGTCACCGCCGGGAAGAACTGCGTCGACGATTCGAACAAGGTGGGGATATGTAGGGAAGAAAGCAAGGCGCGATTGCGTGTCGTCGTATGTGATGTTCGGTGGAACATGTGTGGGGTAGCCGTACCGAACAATGCGCATGTACCAGATGCCGTCCCAAGACGTCAGGACATCGAGAATCATTGATCCAGCTGATTTCGGTAGCGACCCAGCCCGCGCGTGCGGATCTACTTTGCCGAGGAAACCCCACACCAAACGTTCTTTGATTTTATTTTCATCTGCTCGTAGTTCGGCCGCGACAATGGCAGCCCCGACCATGATCGCCAACCGTGAGAACAGATAGGCCAAAGCAGCATGTTTGAGGGCCGACCGCCACAGACTCGAACTGTCTTGGTCGGGGATCGGGAGTGTGGGGTTGCTCGCAGTGTCAGGCATAGGAGTGTCCACCAAAGTGCACATGTTGACGCTAACACGGTGCACCGCGGCTCTCAGGACTAGTGGTGTCGGCGCGCAAGTCGGCAGAATGTCTCTATGAGCCCCACCCAGTCGCCAACACCGGTCATCGTCCTCGAACGACCAATTCCAGGAGTCGTCGTGATTCGGCTGAATCGCCCCGAGCGACTGAATGCCATGACGACGGAGCTCGTCGAAGGTCTTCATCAGTTGCTTGATCACATTGCGATCGACTCAGAATGCCGCGTAGTGATTTTGACTGGAGCAGGTCGGGGTTTTTGTGCAGGCCTAGATCTCACTGGATACGGAGAGGCCCCGCACACCGAAAATTTGGGTTCGGTGCAGCGGTCGTTTGCTGTGCAAAAGCACATCGCAGGGTTGATGTCGCATATGCGGTCAATTCCGCAACCAATTATTGCTGCAGTCAACGGAGCGGCTGCTGGTGGTGGATTGGCTTTGGTGCTCGGAAGCGATATTCGAATTGGCTCTGAATCATCAAAATTCAACGTTGCCTTTATCCGTGTGGGTTTCTCTGCTTGTGATATCGGAACATCGTGGCTATTGCCGCGCATCGTTGGTGTTGCGAGAGCTCAAGAGATGATGTTGACCGGCCGAGTCATCGATTCTGCAGAGGCGTATCGCATTGGTTTGCTTGTTGATCGCGTTGCCGACGACGACTTGGAGAAAGTTGCGATCGCGAAGGCCGAACAAATCATGCTCAACACGCCATTCGGTGTTGCATTGACCAAAGAAGCAATGTGGGCAGCACTTGAAATTCCGGCGATGCAAACGGCAATTGATTTAGAAAATCGCCAGCAAATTATGGCGAGTCGAACTGAAGATGCCCGCGAAGCCATGCTGGCCTTTATGGAAAAACGTCCACCAAATTTTCAGAACAAGTAAAACAAAAGTTTTAGCTATTGCGAACGGTTACTGGTGCCTCGCCGCCGAAGAGCGGATGGTGACAGGCCACAAAGTGGCCAGGCTCAATTTCGCGCAAGGTCGGTTCTTCACTGCGGCAACGATCTGATGCATTGGGGCAACGCGTATTAAAGCGACATCCAGCTGGTGGTGAAACTGGTGATGGCGGTTCGCCTTCAACGCTGACTTTCTTGACCGCGACCGTTGGATCGGGGACAGGAATTGATGACAGCAACACGTCGGTGTACGGGTGAGCCGGATTTCGATAAAGATCTTCACTGCTCGACACTTCGCAAATCTTCCCGAGGTACATCACGGCGATGCGATCGCTGATGTTCTTGACAACAGCCAAGTCGTGAGCAATGAAAATGAGGGTCAGACCAAATTCTTTTTTGAGATCTTCCAACAGGTTGACCACTTGCGCTTGAACACTGACGTCGAGGGCCGACACCGGTTCGTCACAAATGATCATTTGCGGATTCAACACCAATGATCGAGCGATGGAGATGCGCTGACACTGACCACCTGAGAATTGGTGTGGCTTGCTTTCGGCAGCGCGTTCGGGATCGATGCCGACGTGTTCAAGAATCTTGTCAACTGTTGCTAGTTGCTCGGCCTTGGTTCCGCGATTCCAAATTGACAGTGGTTCGAGCACGATGTCACGCACGTTGCGTCGCGGGTTCAGAGAAGAGATCGGATCTTGGAAGATCATTTGGATTTTGGTCCGAGCCTCGCGCATTGCTTCGCCCGACAATGCAGTGAGGTTGGTGCCGTCGAAGACAATTGAACCCGATGTCGGGCTCGGGAGCTGCATAATGGCTCGACCAGTGGTGCTTTTGCCACAACCGGACTCGCCGACAATGCCGAGGGTTTCGCCTTTGAGAACGTCAAAAGAAATTCCGCTGACTGCGTTTACTTTGAGGCCGGTACGACCCACCGGGAATTCAACAACGAGATCTTCGACGCGCAAGAGAACGTCATCGGTGTTGCGCAGATGTGCTTTGCCTGTGCCAGCCATCAGCTCATGTCTCCTGTTGAAACAAATTCACCCTTACGAGTGAGTTCGACTTTACGCTCGAGGTATTCGGGTGATCCGACTGGATAAAAACAGCGGTACGTGTGATCTGGTGTTGATGCCTGCTGAAGTTCTGGTTCTTCATTAAGACAAAGTTCGCGCACGTAAGCGCAACGGGGGGCGAATCGGCAACCCTTGGGTGGGTGAACGATGTCTGGAGGACGACCGGGGATAGTTGCCAATCGTGAATGAGAAGGCTGATCAAGACGCGGGATACTGCGCAACAGTGCCTCGGTGTACGGCATTTTGGTGTCGGCGAACAAGGTTTTGGTCGGAGCCTTTTCGACGATCTTGCCGCCGTACATCACGGCGATTTCATCGGTGTATCCCGCAACAACACCGAGGTTGTGGGTCACGAGCAATAGAGACATATTGCGATCGCGTTTTTGCTCGCTGATCAATTCAAGAATTTGTGCTTGCACGGTCACGTCAAGAGCAGTTGTGGGCTCGTCGGCGAACAACATGTTGGGGCCACAAGCCAAAGCAATAGCAATCATCACGCGCTGACGCATGCCGCCTGATAGTTCGTGAGGGTATTGATTCAAACGACGAGTCGGCTCAGGGATTCGGACATCGCGAAAGAGTTTTTCGGCGATTGTCATCGCCTCAGAAGCCGACATACCAAGATGCAAGCGAAGCGACTCGGTGATTTGTTTGCCCACTTTCATCACCGGGTTCAATGAGGTCATGGGATCTTGAAAGATCATGGCCATTTCGCGACCCCAAATAGCGCGCATTTCTTTGGAAGAACGATTGCCGATTTCTTGACCTTGATAGCGCACAGAACCTTCGCGAATCACTCCATTGCGGGGGAGAAGACCCATGATTGAACGAGACAATACGGTCTTGCCTGATCCTGATTCTCCAACGACCCCAAGTGATTGCCCGCGACGAATCTGAATAGATACTCCGTCAACAGCTCGGGCGATACCGCGAGGAGTTTTGAAATGTGTTTTGATTTCAACTGTTTCAACAAGCGGTTCTGCTTCGGATCGGACGACGTCAGGCGGGTTCATAGCGTGGTTTCCTTCACATCGAAGTAGTTGCGCACGCGGTCGCCGGCAAAGTTCAGGGACAACACGGTTAAGAACAACATCAAGATGGGGAAGAAGGCGATCCACGGGGCTTCTTCGAGAGTCTTGGAGGATTCTGATCCAAGTTGAATCAAGCCGCCCCACGTAATTCCCTTTTCAACCGAGAGACCAAGGAAGGACAATCCGCCTTCGGCGACCACTGCGACTGCCATACCAAGCAAGGCCAACGATGACATGGGGATAGCGACGTTGGGAAGAATTTCTTTGATGATGATGCGTCGATTGGTTGCGCCGATCTGACGTGCGGCCAGAACAAACTCGCGGTCGGCGAACTGCAAAGTGGCGGCTCGCGCCAGACGGCCCACTGGAGCGATACTTAAAAGCCCGAGTACTAGCGAGATCGTGAGCAGACTTCGCTCAATGAGCGATGTGAGCAAGATTGCTAACACGAGAGATGGAAACGACAGCAAAACGATAAAAACGAATGAACTGATGCGATCAATCCACCCTTTGTAGTAGCCCGAGATCACGCCAACCGTGCCACCGACTAAAAATCCGGCGGTGATCGCCGCGAAACCCACAGTGAGAGAAATCCGTGCTCCATGCAGAGTGCGAGCGAAGACATCGCGTGCATCTTTGTCGCTACCGAACCAATGTTTCCACGATGGAGAATAGGGTGGACGGCCGTTGGCCGGATCAAGAAAGTTCTGGGTGGGGCTCTTGAGCGGCAATAGCGGTGTGAACAAGGCAATTAACGCCATCAGCCCCAGCCACGTGACGCAGAGCCAAAAGCCAATGCCGAGTTTCTTTTTAACGATCGTCCCATCTGAGTTAATTTCAGCTGAGGAAATTGGCTGTGTGCTCATCGACGGACTCTCGGATCAATCAGGGTGTAAGCGAAATCAACGAGCAAGTTGATGATGACGAAAGACGATGCGACGATCATCACAATTGCCAAGACGACAGGGAAGTCATTTCGAAGCACTGATTCAACAAGAGTTGAACCGATGCCGGGGATTCGGAAGACGGTTTCGGAAACAATTGATCCACCGATCAACGCTCCGGTGTTGAGTCCGACCACGGTAATGAATGAGAACAATGAAGGGCGAAGAGCATGGACGAAAAGAATTCGCCACTTCGACAATCCCTTAGTGCGAGCTAAAAGAATGAAGTCTTGTTGCAAAGTCGTGATGAGGTCGGTGCGAAGTAGTCGTTGGTAAACGGCGGCGACCGGCAAACCAATCGTGAGTGCCGGCAGCACCATTTGAAAAATCCGACTCCTGAGTGGATCGTCAGCCGTATAGGTCAAAGGCATCCAGCCAAGTTTGATACTGAAAACAAATTTCAAGATGACGGCGATAGCGAAGTTGGGCATGGCTACCAAGAAAAATGCATTAATCGTCGAAATGCGGTCACTCACTTTTCCGGCGCGAGAGGCCGTGATGAGCGCCCAAGGAATCGAGACAAAGATGGCAAAAAATTGGGCCATCAAAACCAAAGTAATTGTTCGGGGGAGTCGTTCGCTGATGACACCCGAAACCGGTGGTTGACCAGTCGAACTAAACGTGACACCGAAGTCGCCTTGCACAAAATCGCTGACCCACAGCCCATAACGAACTGGCAGAGATCGATCAAGATTGAACTCGCGCTTGGCGGCGTTAATCATTTCAACGCTTTCGGGGTTATTGACGTCCCCAGCGACTGGACCAAGAATATTGAACAAAGGGTCGCCCAAGACATTCAACGCCCCAAAGGTGAGCATGCTCACAGCTAAGAGGAGAAGAATGGCTAAGGCGACCCTTTGAACGTAATAACGCATATATCTAAAAGTAGTCCTTAATAGGTCGAATCAGAGAATTAGCTTCTGAGCCAAGTTGATGTGAAGTACATACGGCCGTTGGTTCGGCACACCAATGAATCTCCATCGGGACCAACTCGATCGCAACTGCCCTGAACTTTTTCTGATTGAACGACGGCCCACGAAGAATACGTCATGAAGATGTAGGCATACGAGTCATGCAAGTTCTGGACCAACTGCTGCAAAGATGCGGTACGTGCTTCAGGAGTCGCTGGGTTAGCGATCTCTTTGATCAGTGCGTCGCGTTCTTCGTCGCAATAGCGCGGCCAGTTGAGCGAAATACCACCAATGTTGCGGCATTCGAGCCATACACGGTCGTCACCGGGGTTTTCGGCACCGAATTGACGCCAGCCCACCACGTTGTAGATACCAAGGGCAGCTTCTTGAATGTGGTCAGCCTGTGACTTCTCGTCAAAGGTGACGTTGAACGACTCGCTCCAACCTTCGTTATAGAAGTCGGCAATTCGAGTCGCTAACACTGACGGGCCAGACCACTGGTATTCCATGTTGACTTTGCCATCGGTGCAGAGTGCAGAGCCGTCTTCGGCAGTTGGGTTTTCTCCACAGTATTCAGCAACGAGAACTGCGGCAGCCGCGGGGTCATTGCCATCTTGCTTGACGTCGGGGTTGTAGAACGGGCTCTCTGGCACAAACATCTGATCGGCCATACTGCCTTCACCTGCGTTGAACAAGTCGTAGTAGCCCTGGCGATCGGTTGCCAATGCAAGTGCCTGACGAACACGGATGTCGTCAAACGGGGCCTTGGCGGTGTTGATCATCAAGAAGTACTCTTCGCCGTCTTCGTCAATATCGAGTGTGAGAGTCGGATCGTCACGGTACGTCGGGAACTGGTCGGTGTCGGTGGTGTGAATGACGTCCAAGTCGCCGTTCTGTAACAGTTCAGTACGAGTGCTCGGGTCGGGCACTGGGTAGAACTCAACAGCGTCAAGGTAGACCGGACCGATGATATCGGTACCCCACCAAGCGTCATTGCGGACGAACTTGGTCATCGAGTCTTCGGTACGACTGTCAAACTTGAAAGGTCCAGTACCAACGGGCGCTTGGGCCAGAGTCGCGTCAGCGGCAACTGCATCAAGCCAACTTGGTGAAGCGATGTAGCCCAATTGAGCGGTCAAAGCTGATGGGAAGAACTGACTCGCCTCAAGCGGGTGGAACTCCATTGTTAGATCATCAATCTTCACAACGGCGCCGGTCTCGGGGTAGTACGGGCGTACTGCCAGTCCGACGAGCGGGTCGTTACGAGTGATTTCGAACTGCTTCATGACTGCGTCGGTGGTCAAAGGTTCTCCATCGTGGAAGACCACGCCAGCGCGTAATGTCATCGTCCACACCATGAAGTCAGCCGAAGGTTCAATTGACTCGGCCAAGTACGGAACGACTTTGTCATCGGCAGTGAAGGTGAACAAAGGATCGAAGACCGCTGCGGCCATCGTGAGACCAGAGACAGCTAGGGCTGAAGCAGTCGGGTCAAGACCGTCAACGTCGGCTTCAAGACCAACGCGTAAGGTTCCGCCGGCTACAGGTGCTTCGTCGACCGGCGCATCTGATGTTGCCGGTGCTTCGCTTTCGGTTGGAGCACTGGTTTCGTCGCTTGATGAATCTCCACCGCAAGCTGCGGCAAAGGACAGCAAGCTGACCAAAGTAACCCCGAGAATTCGGCGGGTGCGCCGACTGGACTGACCATATATCTTCAAGTTTCCCCCTTGTTTATGGTGCCTTGTGGCAAATTGGCAGACCCGTAACGCGGTCTCCGATGTGACGATAGTAACGCACTTAGGCCATTTGTACGAATTATCTTTTTTATTTTGTTGCGGGACAATCGGTTCTTCGGTCCGTGGAACGATCACAATGAAGCAATGGGTGAACCCGTGACTTTAAGGCTAAATGGCATCGAGGTGCCCCTCGATCGTCGTTTGAGTACTGACCATCCTCATTTTGTGGCGATTATGGCGCTGCATCGCGACGCAATTGGTCGTAAGCGCCCGTCATATCGCGACCCGGTCAGCGGGTATTCGGTCTTTACCGCGAAATTTTTGGCGGATCGTGACTATTGCTGTGCAAGTGGTTGCCGACATTGCCCCTACGAGCAATTACGGTAGGAGTGTTCATCCAAGGTGGTTCGGTGAACTGAGAGAAGAGCGTTGGAGAAGTTATGGTCGACAAATTGATGCGTAAATTTCTTGTAGCCGCCGGCAAGCCGTTGTCGTTGAAGTCAATCCCCACCGATGACACCATGGGTTGGGATAAAGATTCGGCCAAAGGTGAATTGGCCAAAACGATCGCTCTCATGGCGTTTGAGCAACACCGTCTCATGGCCGAGGCCAAACAGAGTTTGCTGATTGTTTTGCAGGGCCGTGACGCATCAGGAAAAGACGGACTCGTTCGCCACGTGATGACGGGTATGAATCCCGCGGGCGTGCAGGTCACCAGTTTTAAAGTGCCGGCGGGAACTGAGCGGATGCACGACTATTTGTGGCGTTGTCATGCTGCATGTCCTGCTAGAGGCGAGGTCGGTGTTTGGAATCGCAGCCATTATGAAGACATTTTGGTTCCGCGAGTGAAGAACCTGGTGGACGAAGACACTTGGTCGCGTCGATACCGCCATGTTCGCGACTTCGAGCACATGTTGGTCGACGAAGGAACACGGGTCATCAAGTTTTATTTACATGTGTCCCACGACGTTCAGCGGCAACGCTTGCAAAAAAGAATTGATAATCCTGAAAGTAGTTGGAAGCACGACCCCAGCGACTTATCTGACCGCAAGATTTGGCCTTTGTACGAAAACGCTTACGAGGATGTACTTCGTGAAACATCGCGACCGTACGCTCCGTGGTACGTCGTGCCAGCTGACGTTAAGTGGTCGCGCGATTTAGTGGTGGCCAAGATCATCTTGAATGCTTTGCAGGAAATGGATCCGCAAGTGCCGCCCCCTGATGACACCTTGCACGGAATCACCGTCGAATAACTGGCGGGTAACGGGCGAGGGATGAATCGTCTTGACAACTTGTTCAGTTGAGCAATGGGGTCGGGTGAGGCTTGAGCGTCTACATTTGTGTCGTAACGAAATTTGTAAGTAACGAAGGGCGCACGGCTCTGAGTTTGTTGAAGGGACACTTGTGAGTAACGAACGCGAGATCATGACATGGGAAGTCTTCGGCGAGGCATCACGAGCCTTGGCGCAAATGGTTGCCGAAGACGGTTATGACCCCGACATGATTTTGTCGATTGCTCGCGGCGGTCTCTTGATTGGTGGTGCACTTGGCTATTCGCTCGCAGTGAAGAACGTCTACACCATGAATGTCGAGTTCTACACCGGAGTTGATGAGCGACTTGAAGTGCCGCGTATTTTGCCGCCGGCTCCAGACTTTGTTGACCTCGGTGATGCCAAGATTTTGATCGCTGATGATGTCGCCGACACTGGGCACACGTTGCGTAGTGTGCAGAAATTCTGTGAAGGAAAAGTCGGTGAAGTGCGCACCGCTGTGCTCTATGAGAAGTCGCATTCAGTTGTTCAAGCCGACTACGCCTGGAAGAAGACTGACCTCTGGATCAACTTCCCGTGGAGCGACAAAGACCCGTTCATTCAACGTGACGGGCACGTTAAAGACGCCTGAGTTTTGATCGTATTGAGTGATCAGCGACCCGGTGCACCAGCGCAATAACTGTTGTTGTAAACAGTCGTCACGTCCTCAGTGACTTCGACGCCTTGCGCGGCATAGATCGGTTGCAAGATGTCGTACAACTTCTGAACTTTTGCTTCGTCGAATGAGCAGTAGGTTCCGTCGGGGCTATTGGCTCCGATCTCAAGTTCGTCGAGCAAGTCAAGACCGAATGAATTGAGTTCGGGACTCAGTCTCCAAAAACCGTCGTACGTATTGTTGATTTCAATCATCGTGTCGGTGACCGGAGTTGGATCGCTGTAGAAATCAACCCAGGCCTGCGCCAATTTAGGAATGAATAACTTGAGACATTCATCTAGTTCGGTCACTCGACTTTGCAACATGGTGATTGATGACGGGTAGTTGTCGTATCCGAGTTGGTCAACTGTAAAGAATGAGACGTCGGCCGGAGCGCCGTCTTTCCAGGGGATGTCGTTTTCGTATTTATAAATTTCGTTAGTTGCAAAACCTTGTTGGAGCAATTTGCCTGATGCGGCAACCCATGCAGCATCAGAACCGTTGTAGCTCGGATCACTTTGATCGGGGGTGATGTAGCCCTTCTCAATGAAGTAGTCAATGTAGGCAAGGCCGGGGAAGTGAATGTAACTAGCTCCGGTTGTGGCAAGGTCTTCGGGATTCTGTACGTCAAATTGTGCGGGATCCCACATGACCATCATGGGATCTTTGTCGAGGGTCTTGGCGACAGCGACGAGTGGCAGCGCTGCTGAATCTTTAATGATGTCGGCAACGCTGATGAACGCCATGTCGGCTTTGCCATTGACAAGAACTGCGCTATTGCGCATATCAGCGTTCCTTGCCAGAATTTCCACCTCTTGTAAACCGCCAACTGCATAGGCCGACTGAACTGGGCCCGAATACGACATTGAATCTTTGCTCGCAGTTCCGCCCGAGCCGATGAGTTGGTAGACGCCGCCATGCTCAAGTTCGGGGAACCAGTCAGTTTGGATAGTCAACTTGCTCGGGCAAGGTCCGGCGTTGCTCGGCGAACCACTTGAACCATCATCAGATCCGCATGCAACCATGAGAGACGACAGACCGATGATTGATATTGCGGCGATAGTGCGAATTTTCATGACTTCCCTTTGAGTGTTCTGAGAACTTTAAATGAGGATGGACGTTGAGCCAAGTTGGAGTCATGCCAATTTCGAATGGCTCGTGATGTGATCCAACCAATGACAACGAACATCAATATTCCGAATAGTGAAGCCATGATCGTCCCAGCAAACATTTCAGGACGTTGAATTGATTGTTGCTGGCGTGTGCGAATGTAGTAGCCGATGCCTTTTTCGCCCTTGGCGAAAAAGAAATCGGCAACAACCGAACCAATGACGGCACTTCCTGAGGCGATGCGGATTCCTGTCATAAGAGACGGCAATGCACTTGGGAACTCGAGTTTGACCAAACGGGTCCAGCGCCTGGCTTGATTCAAGGTGAATAGATCATGCAAAGCCCGGTCGGTTGATTGGAGTCCGAAGAGCATGTTCGTAATGACGGGGAAGATCGCAACCAAAACAGTGACCACGAGCCGTACGCCCAGTTCTTCGCCAAACAATTCGGTCAGGAGTGGGGTGATCGCCAAAATTGGGACTGTTTGCAAAATGACGGCGTACGGAAAAAGTGACTTTTCAATTCCCTTGGAAAGATTCATGAGAACCGCGATGAACACTCCGAGCACGACGGCAATCAGAAGTCCGAGCAAGGTGACCTTGACCGTCGGCCACATGTATCCAAGGATTGGTCGTAATCCGTTGACCTTGTCATTGAGAGGAAAAAAACCATCGGTGACAATTTCGTGTGGATAGGGGAGAGCGTTGCGTCGTTGGACTGGATTGTCGTAATGAAGCTTGGCGTAGGTATACCAAATCGAAAGGAATACGACGAATGTTGTGAGTGGCAAGAATACGTTTGAGGCTCGGCGATTCTGTGAAAGTCGTCCAAAGAGTTTCATGAGTTGGCCAACTTGAGGTCGTGGCTGATGCGACCACATAATTCCGCAAACTCGGCGCTGTAACGAATATCAGGCAGGCGCGGAAACGGAAAATCAATAGTGTGTTCGGAGATAAATCGTCCGGGTTGTGATGACATCACAATCACGCGAGTTGATAAGAAGACTGCTTCTTGAATGCTGTGCGTGATGAAAAGACCGGCGAATTTTTCTTGCAGAAAAATATTGAGCAACTCATCGTTGAGGCGTTCGCGGGTCATCTCGTCGAGCGCACCGAATGGTTCATCAAAGAGAAATACCCGCGGTTGAGAAACTAAAGACCGAGCCAACGAGCAACGCATTTTCATTCCGCCCGATAACTGATGTGGGTACTTTGATTCGTGACCGCTGAGGTTGACTAAGTGAATGGCTTTCTGGGCTGCTTCTTGACGTTGATCTTTCGGCATTTTCTGCAATTCGGCATTGAGTTCAACGTTTTTCTGAACGTTCCTCCAGGGCAGTAGCACCGAGTCTTGAAAGACGTAGCCAAGACTCGAGGTGTCGACGTCGCATTGACCAGAACTTGGTAATTGCAGTCCAGAGATAATGCGTAACAAAGTGCTCTTGCCGCAACCAGAAGGTCCGACGATGGTGACAAATTCTCCTTGTTCGATTTCAAGATTGATGCCTTGAACGGCATGTGTGCCATCGGGAAATGTCATCGAGATATCTCGGAGACTCAGTGCAGTCATGACTGCACCCAAAGATTGTTTGCCTCGAGAATCGTTTTGAGAGTGACGGATTGATCGGTCATTAGGCCATCGACTCCGAGGTCAATCAAATGTTGCATGTCGTGGGCGTGGTCAATTGTCCAGACATGAACAGGTTTGTTGGCCTGACGGGCTGCTCGTAGCGATCTTTTGGTGACGACTGAGATTGGGCCTTGACTCACCGGAACTTGAAAACAAGATGGTCCCTTTGGAACATTGCCGGCGATCCATCGCGTTACCTCGATGGGACTCGCGCTTGTGCACACTTCGGCGCCGAGAACCTTGCGAAACTTTGAAATTCTTCGATGGCTAAAAGATCCGATACACACCTTCGAAAGGGCGTGACATTTTTTGAGAATGTCAATCAGCGGATCTACTGTTGGATCGCTTTTCGCATCGATGTTTAAAAACGCGTCGGGGAATTCTTCAAGGAGTTCGGTGAACAATGGAATCGGTTCTTTGCCATCGACGCGAGCTTGTGAAACCTGTTGCCAGGTCATTTCATTGATTCGACCTTGAATGCCACACGTGCGGGAGAGATCGTTGTCATGGAACGCAACCAAGTAACCGTCGCGAGTTAACTGCACGTCGGTTTCTAGATATCGATAACCAAGTTCGACGGCATGTCGGAATGCAGGAATCGTGTTTTCAGGAAGTTGATCGGTTCCGCCACGATGAGCGAAAGCGATGAACTGACCCATGGCGTGAGGAGCCAAATAAGGATGCTCATGGGATGGTCTCGCGGTCACGACTTAAGTATCCCGTATTTCGCTTGTAGTCATAGGGCAAGTTTGCGGATTTGCCGTAAATCGCCCGGTGATATTGCACACTTATATGGTGCGCCCGGCGTCTTTCCAGTATTCGTCCTTCAATAGGCGCTTATACAACTTGCCCGTTGGATGACGTGGAAGTTCAACGCGGAAGTCGACTGATCGTGGACATTTGACGTCGGCGAGTTGCGACTTGCAATAGGCAATCAGTTCTTTTTCGAGCGCCTTTGCTTCGTCGGCGTTAGCGGGCATGGTGACGGGTTGAACCACTGCCTTGACCTCCTCGCCAAAATCTTCGTTGGGAACACCAAAGACGGCGACATCAATGATCTTGGGGTGAGTCACCAAAGCGTTCTCGGCTTCTTGTGGGTAGATGTTCACTCCACCTGAAATGATCATGTAGGCCTTGCGGTCGGTGAGATACAGGAAATTGTCGGCATCGAGGTAGCCAACGTCGCCGAGTGTGCTCCAACCCTTCGGGTGACGCGAACTAATCGTTTTCTCGGCGTCGTTGTGGTATTCGAATGTTGCTCCACCCTCAAAGAAAATGGTTCCACTCTCGTATGCGGCTACTTCTTCGCCATCATCACCACAGATATGAATAGTGCAACCGATGCCGACACCGACAGTTCCCTCGTGTTCCATCCACATATCGCTGTTGCAATAAACGAAACCATTACCTTCGGTGCCGGCGTAATACTCGTGAATGATGCGACCAAACCATTCGATCATCTGCTTTTTGACTGGGATCGGGCAAGGTGCTGCCGCGTGAATGACCGCCTGCAATGACGACACGTCGTATTTCGTACGAATACTCTCATCGAGTTTGAGGAGTCGAACAAACATCGTTGGCACGACTTGGCTGTGTGTCACTTGGTTCTGCTGGATGGCGGCTAAGTATTCTTCGGGGTCGAAATGTTCCATGACTACTGCGGTGCATCCCATGCTTTGTGCCGCCATGGTGAAACGTAACGGTGCTGCGTGGTACATCGGGGCAGGAGAGAGGTAGACGCTTTCTGGAGTAAAGCCAAAGAGCATGGTCAGGGTTGGTGCGACGGTGGTCGGTGTGCCGTCCAACGCAAGATTGGGGAACTCTTTCGTAACACCCTTGGGAAGGCCGGTTGTTCCTGACGAATACAACATGTCGATTCCGGCGATGCGGTTCTCAAGAGGCGCATCAGAATGTTGAGCGACGGCTTCTTCATAACTTTCATAGCCATGAATCACGCCATCAAGCATGAGGCGCATCGCAACGTTGGGGCTTCCGCTAATAATTTCGGCTGCTTGATCGGCTTTGTACTTTGAAGTGATGAATGCTTTTGCTTCGCAGTCGTTCAAGATGTACGTCAGTTCTTTACTTGTGAGTCGCGAGGATGCGGCCGTGTACACGAGTCCGGCGAATTGGCAGCCCCAGAGCACTTCAAGGTAGCGATCGTGGTTTTCCATGCACAACGCCACATGATCGCCGGGCTGTAGTCCGGCGGCCCTGAAGAGTTGCGACAGGCGATTTGCCGCAGCGTTGAGTTGGGCGAAGGTCTGGGTGTAGCCAGATTGAGGAACGACAAGCGCGAGTTTGTCGGGGTTTGATGCGGCGTGTACTCCGATATGCATGATGAGAACAGTAGTGCGATTACCCTCGTCTACATGGAGTCGTCCGATCAAGGTTCGCGATGGGCTAAAGCCCGCTTTGCTGAAATCGTGCAAGGCGGTGGAGATATTCCGCTTGATGAGATGGCCTTTTTGATTTCGGCGATCGTGCTCGGTACAGAATCCTCAAGTTTCCTAGATTCTTCGGAAATTATTGAGCAGATGTCACGGCTTGATGAGTTAGCCGCAGCGGTTCCGTCACCGACTTTTGGGGGTATCGCTCAATTTCTCTTCACAGGGCCAGACGCCTTTGTTGGAAATCGGGCCGAGTACTACGACCCCGAAAACTCACTTCTGACAAGGGTTCTTGATCGGCATGCTGGGATTCCGATTTCTTTGTCGGTGATCATGATGGAAGTAGGTCGCCGTCTGGGTGTCCCGATCGCTGGCATAGGAATGCCGGGGCATTTTCTTGTGGGGTTGGTGCCAACGAATGGTGAGATTCCAGAAGTATTCGCCGACCCGTTTCATGAGGGTCGACTATTGAAGTCCGATCAATGTCAGGAGCTTTTTCATCAGCTCGCTGGCGCTCATCAGACTTTCCTCCCCGGATTTTTGGCACCGGTGCACCCAATGGCCATCATCGAGCGCATGTTGAACAATTTGAAAACGGTGTATTTGTCTCGCTCTGAGTATGAGCAATTACGCCGCATCATGGCCTTGCGTTCATATTTCCCCGGTTTAGGAAAAAGCGAGCATGATGAGTTCTTGCGTCTGATGGCGCCCCTGAATTGACCGGTGAATCAGCCCCTGGCCGGAGTCGGCTCAGAGATCCGATGCCGACCACATAGAAGAAATTCACTAAGTTACCGACTAGTACTTTTGAGTCTAAATTTTTTCGACCAATGAAGGGGTTTCCAATGAGCACAGCAATTGCAACTTTGACTGCCGATGAGCAGCGAGTGTCCGATCTTGTCACTGAACTCTTGGCGGAGTTCCCACCGAAATCAACTGATCCGGTGACTTTCCTTGGTGCGCAATTCGACAAGGGATTGGCATGGGTTCATTTTGAAGAAGGTTTCGGCGGGCTCGGTTTGAATCCAAAATTGCAACGTCTCGTGAATGAACGCATTTATGCAGAGGGCGCACCTAATCCCGTCGCGCGTAACCCAATTGGGCACGGCATGTGTGGACCAACGGTGGCGGTGTGGGGATCTCCCGAACAAAAGAAGCGTTATCTTCGACCGTTGTTTACTGGCGAGGAGGTGTGGTGTCAGTTATTCTCAGAACCCGGTTCGGGCTCGGACTTCGCTGGCTTGTCAGCCAAGGGTGTGCGCGACGGAGATGAATGGATTGCCAACGGTCAAAAAGTTTGGACCACACTGGCTCACCTGTCGCGTTGGGGTCTCTTGATCGTTCGCACCGACTCTGAAGCCGTCAAGCACGCGGGTATGACCGCATTCGTCGTTGACATGCAAGCACCGGGAGTTGAAGTTCGTCCTTTGTATCAGATCACTGGTGAAGCTGAATTCAATGAGGTGTATTTCACTGACGTGCGCATCCCCGCAAGTGAAATGTTGGGCAACGTCGGCGACGGTTGGCGTGTATCGCTCACGACGTTGATGAATGAGCGAGTCTCAATTGGTGGAGCAATCCCGGGGAAGGGATCTGGTGCAATTCGCGATGCAGTCAAGGTGTGGAATTCATTACCGGCAGATCGACGTGATCCAGCGTCCCGTGATGAATTGATGCAGTTATGGGTGCGGGCCGAGCTGCTTCGCTTGACGAACATTCGTGCGTCGCAAAATCGCAAAATGGGCGATCCGGGCCCCGAAGGTTCCATCGCCAAATTGGCAATGGCTGAACTACACAAGGACATTTATTCATTCGCTGTCTCGCTGATGGGCGCAGACGGAATGTTGTTCCCGAGTGGTTACCAAATGATTCGACCCGAACACGCCATGGGCTTAGAGAATCCGCAAAAGGCCTTCTTGCGTAGCCGAGCAAATTCCATTGAAGGCGGCACGAGTGAAGTGATGCGCAACATTTTGGGAGAACGAGTACTCGGACTTCCAGGAGATGTTCGCGTTGATCGTGATATGGCCTGGAGCAAAGTTCCGCGGAACTAAATCATCAACGGCCGGTTTGTAGCAACATGCCAACAAACATCGCGCCGAGCGATGTTAGTAATCCGAGTGCTCCGCCAAGTGCAAGGGCCAACTTGGTTTGTCCGATTGAGTGAATGACCACAAACATTGCGGCGGCCATCGCGAGAAGCACATGTACGAACATCGTGATTTGGTACTCGCTTGTCATATCGCCGACTGTGATATCGAGGATGTTCCACATTCCGGTGACGACCACCACGGCGAATGCTGGCCATGCAATACGGGCAAAAGCATTGGCGGCCACCTTGAGTGATTCGGGAGCAACTTTTCGAAGTTTAGGAACTAGACCACCCAAAACAATTTGTCCACCAACCCAAACTGAGGCTGCAAGAACATGTAAAAACAGTCGGATTGAATCGATGGTCGGGGAAAGCATGTTTGTAGATTGTCACAAACTTGCAAGCACAGCACTAGCCGCTAGTGCTCGATCGTCAACTTGTGGTCGTTGTGACAATGATCCACCCGACATTGCCGTAATTGCAGTTTCGATTGCGGTTTGTAAATCTCGTAGATTGCGCGGCGGGGGAAAGTATTCGTCTTCTTCGGTGAATCGCACCTCTTCGACGCCGTTAGTCGGCGCAAGACGAGCGATCACAGCGTCAACAAGTTCTTCAGGGGCTGAGGCGCCAGCTGTGACTCCGACGGTTCCGTGAAGATCAGAGGGAAGTTCGCTTTCGGTATTGATGCGAAAGACTCTTTCGCATCCAGCTTCGCGTGCGAGTCTTTCAAGTGCTCGGGTATTGGAAGAGTTGGCAGATCCGATCACGATGATGGCATCGCAACGTGGAGCCATTGACATCAGCGCAGATTGACGATTGGTTGTTGCGAAACATAGGTCGCTACGACCGGGCGTCCAAACTTGTGGAAATCGTTCTTTGACGCGAACTGCAACTTCATCCCAATCGCGATGCGACAAAGTTGTTTGCGCTAGTAGTGCGACAGGTTCGTCGAATTCGGGTAGTGCATTCACTTCGTCAATTGACTCAACCCGCGAAATCGAATTAGGTGCCACGGCCATTGTGCCGACAGCTTCTTCGTGTCCCTCGTGGCCCACATAGACGATACGAAAACCTTTGCCCGAGCGAACTTTGACTTCGTGGTGAACCTTTGTCACTAGTGGACACACCGAATCAACGACGACCGAACCTCGTGCACGAGCAGCCGCGACAACTTCGGGGGCTGAACCGTGCGCCGACAGCATGACGGGGCTTCCGAGGGGAACTTCGTTAATGTCATCAACAAAAACGACTCCGAGTTGTTCGAAGCGTTCGACGACCAACTTGTTGTGAACGATTTCGTGGTAGCAGTACACCGGCGCATCAAAACTGCGAACCATCCAAGCAAGAGCCTTAATTGCCATTTCGACGCCTGCACAAAAGCCGCGCGGAGCGGCGAGTAAGACGCGATCGACATGCATGTCTGTGAGGCTAATGCTCGAAGCCTCGCATTGAGAGAATGTACGCAGATGGCGCAGGTAGCCTGTGAAATATGTCCGTCAAGCAATCTGCGCCAGTCGTGGTCGCAGTTACGCCCAATTCGCCGGCGTCACAAGCTGGCCTTCAGCCTGGCGACGAGGTCATCCGTCTTAATGGAATGGTGCCCCGCGACATCATTGAGTGGCGATTGATGGCCGATGAAGCCGAAGTCGAGATCGATTTTGTGCGTGGTGGTCTCGAAATGCAGGTAATCGTCGAGAAAAATGCTGGCGAAACTCTTGGGGCAGAAGTTGCTAGTGCATTGTTTGACCGAGTTCGTACGTGTGACAACCATTGTGCGTTCTGCTTCATCTATCAATTGCCGCCCGGAATGCGAAAGAGCCTGTATCTCAAAGATGATGACTACCGTTTGAGTTTTTTGTACGGCAACTTCACGACCCTGACGCGTTTTACCGAAGCCGATCTTGAGCGAGTGATTACTGAAGGGCTGTCTCCGCTGAACGTCAGCATTCACGCAACAGATCCAGCGGTTCGTAGTGAGATGTTGCGTAATCCAAGAGGCGGAATGAGCCTGCGGTGGCTGACACAACTTCTTGAACATGACATCACTGTGAACGGTCAAATCGTGGTGTGTCCTGACGTTAATGATGGTGCAGTGCTGGAAGACTCGATGATTGGCATTCTTGACCGTTATGCCGACCTTCATCATGTGGCTCTTGTTCCCTTAGGTATCAGTCGTTACAACAACGAGCCAACGATGCGTGCACATACTCGCGACGAGGCTCGTCGGGTTGTAGATCTGGTTCATCGTTGGCAAGAAATATTCTTGACTCAAGTCGGACATCGGATGGTGTTCGCTGCTGACGAGTACTACTTGATGGCCGGAGTGCCTTTCCCGCCCGGCGAACATTACGAAGGTTTTGGTTTGCACGAAGATGGCATTGGGATGGCGCGTACTTTCGAATGGGAATTCGATGGACGACTTGAAGTCCCAACGGGTCCGCAAAGTGGATTTTTCGCCGCCGTCGACGGTGCTCCTGCCGAGGGTTATCGAGCACCGCGTAATCCTGCGGGCGACACCGGATTACGCGGATGTGGTGGTTCGGGTGAGTCTGAGTCGACGACAATTTCACTCACGCCCCGGCGAAGCGCCCCAGTAGGAGTTTTGACTGCGCCCTACGGTGCTCAGGTTTTGGCTCCGTTAATCGCGCGTTGCGGGCGATCTGATGTGCGACTCGTCACGGTGAATAATGAGTTCTTTGGTGGGAATACTGCGGTGACCGGCCTCATGGTGGGACAAGACATCGCTCGAACACTCGAAAATGAGCCCGAAGGGCATCGTTATCTGCTTCCGGACGTGTGTTTATCCGAAGGTCGTTTCCTTGACGGCTTAACCACGGCAGACTTACCGCGTCCCGTTGAGGTCATCCCGACTGACGGTATTGCCTTGCGGCGAGCATTGGAAATAGCAAAATGAGTGAAGAACCAGAAATTCAACTTCCAGTCGCGGTGATTGTCGGGCGTCCGAACGTTGGCAAGAGCACACTTTTCAACCGAGTCATCGGTGAACAGGCTGCGATTGTTGAAGACCGTCCCGGGGTGACCCGTGACCGCAAAGAACTTGAAGCGAATTGGCTCGGTCATCGATTCATGCTTGTTGATACCGGTGGTTGGATGCCTGGTGGTAGCGAACTCGACGCCAAGGTCAGTCGCCAAGTTGAAGCCGCAGTTCGAAACGCTGATCTTGTGATATTTGTTGTTGATGGGTCAGTCGGTGTGACTGACGATGACGAGTTGATGGCCGGATGGTTGCGTAAGTCAGCGGCCACGGTGATGTTGGTTGTGAACAAGGCCGATAATGATCGTCGTGAGTCCGATCGATGGGATTTCTTGTCTCTTGGTTTAGGCGATCCATATCCGGTGAGCGCGCTGCACGGCCGGCGCGCTGGCGATTTGCTTGATGAGGTCATTATTCGAATGCCCACTTCGCCGCTCAGCGAAGAATACATTCCGAACTACGGACTTGATCAAGAGATCATTCCGGTTGGTGAGCAAAAACCTCCGCGTGTCGCGTTGGTTGGTCGCCCGAATGTTGGCAAGAGTACTTTGTTCAACCGACTCGTCGGTGAAGATCGAGCGGTTGTCCACGACATGCCAGGCACAACCCGAGACTCCATCGACACTTTGGTTGAAACCGAAGATGGTCCAGTTGTCTTTGTTGATACGGCTGGTATGCGTCGTCGCTCACGAATTGATGATTCGGCCGAGTATTACTCACTAGTTCGTGCCTTGCGCGCCGTTGATGGTTCGGACATCGCATTGTTTGTTATTGATGCAACTCAGGGAATCACCGCGCAAGATCAGCGACTAGCAGAGCGGATTGATGCAGCGGGCTGTCCGATTGTGATCATGTTGAACAAGTGGGAATTGATCGACGATGCCGAAGAGCGTGAACGGATCGATCTAGAAGTCAAGCGCAAACTGTATTTCGTAGATGATGCTCCGGTTCTCAAAGTTTCTGCGTTAACGGGTAAGGGTGTTCACAAATTGCGACCTGTTTTGCAGGAAGCAATTTTGCAGTATCACCGCCGTATCCCGACACGCGATGTGAACCGAGTCATCGCCGATGCACAACAACGTCAGGCCGCCGGCGGTGGCGCAAGAGTGATGTACGCGTTACAGGGAGCGACCGACCCGCCGACCTTTACGTTGTTTGTTAATCGCGAATTGCCACACACATACTTGCGTTACCTTGAACGAAGTATCCGAGAAGCTTTCAATTTCGGCTCGACCCCATTGAAGCTGCGAGTACGTAAACGGAGCGATTGATCCCGATGCCTTTTTGTGAAGATTGCGCAAAGTATTGGGCACCAAGCGCGATGTCTGTTGACGGGACTTGCCCCACTTGTCATCGGGTTTTGGACGCTCCACAAATGGCGAGCACGGTGCCAACTCATCGAAAAGTGACGAGCGAAAATCTCAATCTGCGTCAATTAGCAAGTGGTCTCGGCGAAGACGATGATGCAAAGGCCCCGTGGCATTTCAAACTCTTAGTTGTCGCCCTGTGTGTTTACCTAGGTTGGCGCGTCATACAAATCTTCGTGTGATGGCAACGTCATCTGCAGTCCCGAGGTAGGCCAAGGAGCGTGACCGTTGAAGTCAAAAGGGGCAGTTTCTCTATTTGGGTAGAGGCGACGCTAGGCTCGATTGCACATAACTCGGGCTGTGGCGCAGCTTGGTAGCGCGCTTGACTGGGGGTCAAGAGGTCGCAGGTTCAAATCCTGTCAGCCCGACACATATGACGGCAGGCTCCGGTTCGGAGCCTGCCGTGTCATTTCTCCGGTTGATTCATGCGCTGTTACGGAGTGCATAAAGCCTGCTCGGCGAGGTTGTGGCAACTACCTTTGAGACATGGTTAGCTCTGCATCTCACTCGCGTACCCTGTCCGAATCGGCTTCGAAAGCTCTCTTGCGCGAGGCCGGAGTCCCGATGGCCGACGAGCGTGAGGTTTCCACAGCCGAACTTGCAGCCCAGGCCGCTTCGGAGATTGGTTTTCCGGTCGTCGCCAAATTGTGCGGAGATGCAATTGCCCATAAAACTGAACGCGGTTTGGTACGTCTGAAACTAGGTACGGCCCAAGCCGTTCACGAAGCTGCAACTGAGTTGCTCGCTGCGGCTCGGCCAGATGATGGCCCAGTGACGGTATTGGTTGCACCGATGGTTCAAGGGAATCGCGAGTTGATCGCTGGGGTAGTACGTGACCCGCAATTTGGTGCAAGCGTCATGCTCGGCATCGGCGGCATCTTGGCCGAGGCGATCGCCGATGTGGTGTTTCGGCCAGCCCCGCTTGATCGAGTAACAGCACATGAAATGATCGCCGATCTAGCCACACAAAAACTCTTGGGTGAGTTTCGCGGTGAAGCCGCTGTCAATCGAGAAAAATTAGTTGACGTGTTAGTTGGTCTTGGCAAGTTGGCGAGTGAGCGCTCCGACATCGCCAGTATTGACGTGAATCCTTTGATTGTTCGTGCTGACGGTATGCCGATCGCAGTTGATGCGCTCGTTGAAATAGGTCAACCTGATACATCGATTGCAACTGCGCGACCACGACCGACTGACGCACAGTTCAAGGCTCTCTTTGAACCTAAAGGCGTTGTTGTTACTGGGGCATCAACGCATCCAGGAAAGTTCGGCTTTGTATCGCTGCACAACATTTTGGCCGGTGGCTTCAAGGGCGGAATTTACGGTACGAATTTGCAAGGCGAAAATGTTCTCGGGATTCAGACTGTTGCCGATCTGGAGCAATTGCCCGACAATGCGATTGATTTGGTCTTTGTGTGCACACCTGCCTCGGCTAATCCGGCTTTGTTGCGAGCGTGCGCAGCCAAGGGAGTCAAGGCTGCATTTTTGACATCAGCCGGCTACGGCGAAGCTGGTGAAGAAGGTAAGCGTGCCGAACAAGAATTGATCGCGTTGGCTGACGAATTGGGCATTTTGTTGGCGGGACCTAATGGTCAAGGTGTTGTGAGTACGCCGGCCAATCTGTGTGCCCAAATCGTCGCTCCATATCCACCTGCAGGAAAGATTGGGGTCGCAAGTCAAAGCGGCAACTTTGTGTCGAGCTTTTTGAACTGGTCGCGTTCATCAGGGGTCGGAATCAGCCGTGCCGTTTCAGCAGGTAACGCTGCTGCCGTCACCGTCGCGGATTATTTGGATTACTACGCCGATGACGATGCAACTGCAGTGGGGTTGGCTTATGTCGAAGGTATTTCTGATGGACGTACGTTAATGACTCGATTGGCATCGGTTGCTCAACGTAAGCCTTTGGTTCTTGTCAAGGGCGGAGCAACAGAAGGCGGAGCCCAAGCAGCTGCATCGCATACTGGAGCGCTCGCGGCGAATGACAAAGTCTTTGACGGCTTTTGTCGAGCTGCTGGCATCACCCGTACCGAAACGGTTGAAGAAGCTTTTGAAGCAGCCGCAACCTTTGCGACGCAACCTCTGCCCAAAGGACCAAATGTTGTCATCATGACGACAGCGGGGGGTTGGGGCGTAGTGACGTCAGATGCCATTACTCGTGATGGACAATTGAATTTGATGGAACTGCCAGAAGATCTGAAAGCACAGATCGACACCAAGCTTCCGCCACGTTGGAGTAAAGGTAACCCGGTCGACTGCGCTGGTGGTGAAACACGAGACACCATTCCTGAAGTCTTAGAAATGATTGCCATGCATCCAGACGTCCACGCAGTGATTTATCTCGGTATCGGAATTCAATCGAATCAAGCGCGCCTATTGCGCGAAGGTGGCTTTTATCCCGATCATGGGATCGATCGCATCGTTGCTTATCACGAACGACAGGACCAACGTTTTGCGGAAGCGGCCGATGAGTTATCAAAGCGAACTGGTAAGCCAATTTTGACCGCTACCGAATTGGCAGTTGCCGATCCTGATAATCCGGGGCCAGCCACAGTTCGTGCGACGGGGCGTTTGTGTTATCCGTCGGGAAATCGTGCAGTCGCTGCGCTGGGGCACCTGTATCGCGCTGCCGAGTTTCGCACCCGTCGGGGAATGTGACTGAACGATGTCGCAATCACGAGCACGCGTCACGAGACGACCTCGATCCTCAAATAACCCCATTGCCGGTTTGATATTTTTGGCGATTCTGCCTTCGATCGTTTTGGGTGGCCTGTGGCAGTTTGCGAATTCACATGACAACAGTGCTCCGCCCGCGCCAGATTTAATCGCGACATCGCCTGCGAACATTCCGCAAACTCCGGTTCTGTCGGCGCGTCGGACGCCCGGAGTATTAGCTCGTGAGACTTCTTCGGTTGCTTTCGAGCAAGCGTTGCGACCCTTGGGCGGATCAGTACTTCCTGGTTCATGCGCCGCGGTTTCGGTTGATGGTGTTTTGATGTTGTCCGATGGCATAAATACGCCCGTGACACCAGCGAGCACCTTGAAGTTCTTGGTTGCAGCGACGGCACTCGAATCAATGGGAGCCGATTTCACGTATACGACAGAAGTGAAAGCTGAAATTAACGCGGGCGTTGTCGGATCAATTTATTTAGTCGGCGGCGGAGATCCGTTGTTGGCAGCGTCCTGGTATCCCGATGACTTGACCTTGTCGAAGTATCCACAACAACCGGCTACTTCGCTCGAAGCATTAGCTGATTCGGTTGTTGCAGCGGGCGTTACACAGATCACGGGCAACGTTGTTGGTGATGCATCTCACTACGACGAAGAGTTGTATCCGCCGTCATGGCCAATCGGTTTCCGAGCAATTCAAGGCGGACCTATTTCTGGCTTGCTAGTCAATGATGGAGCGGTGCTCGGAGCGTCAATGAAATCGACTAATCCGGCTATGGGGGCTGCGCAAGAGTTTTATCGTCTATTGAAAGAGCGGGGCGTCACGATTATCGGAGCGCCAGCTTCGGGTATGAGTCCAGTTGGTCTACCGACGGTGGCGGCGATTCAATCTGCGCCACTGATCGACATCATTGGTGAGATGCTGCGAAACAGCGATAACAACACCGCCGAAATGATGTTGAAAGAAATCGGTTTTCGCGTGAGTGGTGTCGGTTCGCGCGCCGCCGGAGCATCAGCCGTCATGGCCAAATTGAGTTCATGGGGCGTCCCGCTTGAAGGGGTTGTGTTGAGCGATGGCTCGGGCTTGTCGGGCGAAAACAAAGTAACTTGCGCGGCTTTCTTGGCGGTGCTCGAAAGATATCAATCCAGCGATCCTTTGATTACGAAGTTGGCGGTGGCAGGAACATCTGGAACGCTCTCAAACTTTTTCATCGGCTCATCACTGCAAGGGCGTCTGTATGGAAAGACCGGAAGTCTGAGCGGAGTCAAAGGTCTTATCGGCTTTATCCCAGTAGAGGGAGGCGCGACGTTGCGCTTTGCGCTGTTGCTTGAATCTCCCGGAGTTGACGATGAAAAAGTCTTTAAGCCACTTTGGGAAGGCGTGTTGACAGAGGCTCTTGGTTTGTATCCCCAGGGTCCGACCGCGCAAGAAGTCGCACCATTGCCTGCCGCTGCGTTAGTTCCGTAACGAAGGTGTAGATATGGATGCATATCGTCTGCCGATGTTTCCCTTAGGA
>Ga0209768_10000429_pt1 | contig 28939 bp, 24 predicted proteins | sample LauGreSBDMM110SD_3_FD_187564 | JGI IMG/M metagenome (GOLD analysis project Ga0209768, IMG submission 187564) | Freshwater lake microbial communities from Lake Michigan, USA - Sp13.BD.MM110.SD (SPAdes) (version 2) | ecosystem: Environmental > Aquatic > Freshwater > Lake | place: Lake Michigan... | reverse complement strand
GGGAGCGACCTTGTTGAAGCCGAGTTTTTGGTCGTCGTAAGGGCCGATCCACTCGGCAGCGTCGATGGTGCCTTTTTCCAGCGATTGGTAAATCTCACCGCCGGGAATGTTTTGCGGGACGCCGCCCATGCGCTCAATCACCTTACCGGCAAAACCGCCGACGCGGAATTTCAGGCCTTTGATATCGGCAATGGATTTGATTTCCTTGCGGAACCAACCGCCCATTTGCGAGCCGGTGTTACCGCCGGGGAAATTGACAATGTTGTATTGCTTGTAAAACTCGCGCATCAGCTTCATGCCGTTGCCCTGAAACATCCAAGCCGTCATCTGACGGCTGTTCAAACCGAAAGGCACGGCACAACCAAGTGCAAATGTTTCATCCTTGCCGAAGAAGTAATAAGGCGAGGTGTGCGCCATTTCAACCGTAGCGTTTTGCACACCGTCCACCACGCCGAACGGAGGCATGAGTTCACCGGCAGCGTGGGTGGAAATGACGAATTTGCCACCGCTCAACTCATTGACTTTTTTGGCAAAGGTTTCAGCAGAACCGTAAATAGTGTCCAGTGATTTGGGAAAGCTTGACGCCAGGCGCCAGCGTATGGCTTCTTGCGCATGTACAGCAGGGGCTATGCCAGTTGCAAGTACGCCGGCAATGCCTGCATTTTTAAGTGCGGAACGACGATCCATGGGAACTCCAATTAAACAAGGGATGAATTCAAAAATTTTATCAGCCGACCAGTTTCAAACCTTTGGCGGCGGTGACAACTTCCGCAGAGATGATAGGGGCAAAACGCTGACGAACTGAATGCTCGATGCCGACAGCATCCAGGCCCAGTTGCGAAAGAATCTTGACTGGGTCGCCGTGCTCAGTGAATACATCGGGTACGCCAAGACGCAACACAGGGACAGTGACACCGGCATCTTGCAAAGCTTCCAGCACAGCAGAACCGGCACCACCCATGAGCGCGCCCTCTTCCACGGTCACCAGCGCGTCGTGAGAGGAAGCGATTTGCAGCAGCAACTCTGTGTCCAAAGGTTTGGCCCAGCGCATATTGACTACCGTGGCATTCAGGTTTTGTGCCGCTTGCAAAGCCGGGTAAAGCATGGTGCCAAAAGCCAGGATTGCCACGCCCTGGCCTTGCTTGCGGATCTCGCCCTTACCAAAGGGCAGCGTGGGCAAGCCTGAGGACATAGGTGTACCTGCACCTGATCCACGGGGATAGCGAACCGCGACTGTGTGGTCTTGTGCGTGCGCCGTGCTGAGCAACATGCGGCATTCGTTTTCGTCGGCCGGACAGGCAATGCTGACTTGCGGAATACAACGCAAAAAGGGAATGTCGTACAAGCCTGCGTGGGTTGGTCCGTCGGCACCGACGATGCCTGCGCGGTCCAGCGCCAACACCATGGGCAGTTTTTGCAAAGCCACGTCGTGTATCAACTGGTCATACGCACGCTGCAAAAACGTGGAATAAATAGCAACCACCGGCTTCAAGCCCTCGCAGGCCATACCGGCAGCAAAAGTCAGCGCGTGTTGTTCGGCGATACCGACATCGTGATATCGCTCAGGAAAACGCCGGTGAAATTCAACCATGCCTGAACCTTCGCGCATCGCCGGTGTGATGGCAACAAGCTTGGGATCCTGTGCCGCCATGTCGCACAACCAGTTGCCGAACACCTGGCTAAACGTTTGTTTGGGTGCAGCTGCGGGAGGAACAAGTCCGATCTTGGGATCAAATTTTCCAGGTCCGTGGTAGGCGATAGGGTCGGCTTCGGCCAGCTTGTAGCCCTGGCCTTTGCGAGTAACCACATGCAAAAACTGTGGACCGTTCAAATTCTTGATGTTTTGCAATGTGGGGATCAAGACCTCAAGATCATGGCCGTCGATAGGACCTATGTAATTGAAGCCGAATTTTTCAAACAAAGTGGCCGGCAGAATCAAGCCCTTGGTCTGGTGTTCAAGTCGACGCGCCAACTCAAACAAGGGCGGTGCGTTTTTCAAAACTTGGCGGCCTACCTCTTTGGCGGCGGTGTAAAAACGACCACTCATCAATTGCGCCAAATAGCGGTTTAGCGCACCGACTGGCGGGCTGATGGACATGTCGTTGTCGTTGAGTATGACGAGCATGTTGCAATCGCTGACACCGGCGTTATTCATTGCCTCAAAAGCCATGCCGGCGGTCATGGCGCCGTCGCCGATGATGGCCACGCTGTGTCTGTGCTCGCCTTTTTGCTTTGCCGCCATGGCCATGCCGAGTGCAGCGGAAATGCTGGTGGATGAATGCGCCGTACCAAAGTGGTCGAATTCACTTTCATCCCGCTTGGGAAAACCGGCGACACCACCTAATTGGCGCAAACTGCCCATGCGATCGCGCCTGCCGGTGAGGATTTTGTGCGGGTAGGTTTGGTGACCAACGTCCCAAACAAACCGGTCATGCGGGGTATTGAACACGTAATGCAGGGCAACCGTCAGTTCCACCGTACCCAGATTGGAGCTGAAATGCCCGCCGGTCTTGCCCACGCTTTCAATCAGAAAATGGCGCAACTCACCGGCCAATACAGGCAATTGTTGCGGGGACAGCCGCCGCACATCCGCTGGCGATTGGATACTGTCTAACAAAGGGGTCATCTGGCCTTCTCCTGCAATGCATGCCTCAAAGGCAAAGTGCGCTTATTCATTAGCTTAAGTGTGTCAACTGAAGTTGACAATAAGGGGTTTACCCTAGGAAGCTTAACAGTAATAAAAAACCCCTGGAGCAAAAGCCACAGGGGTCAGAACCGGCTGAACGCGGATAAAAACTGCGATCAGGCTTTTCTTGCGTAGGCGCTGCACCAGCCTGTGGCAGTGACATTTTTGCCTGCAAACAAGGGGCAGCCACCTGCCTTGTCACCGGCTTTACCCTGGTACAGGGCGCAATTGGCACAACACTGGTCGGACTTGTGGGTGGCGTATTTTTTACCGTCCACCTTGGTGGTGTCAGCTTTGTAACCCAGAGCGGAAGCTTGTGCATCCTTTTCGTCAACCAGGGCCAGAGCAAACACTTGGCCGCCTGCCAACATGGCAGCGCTGCCCAAACTGAGTTGAATTACAAATTCGCGACGACTGGTCATAAAAATCTCCGATAAAGAATGAAAACCCTGACGGGTGCTTAGCCCTGCATTTTTGCCCATACAGAGCCATGATCACTTAACGCTTCGCAGATACCCTAGGTTGACGCTCAAGTAAACAAAAATTTAAGAGCTGAATGGCCCGTTCAACACAATGGTGGTGTAGTTCAGCACACCAGCTATGGTGACCCAAATCAAATAAGGCAAGAGCAGCCAGGCTGACAGGCGGCGGTACGGATAAATGAATACCATCAAAAACACAATGCTTTGCCAAATAAATAAGAGTTCAATCATGGACCAGTCCGGGCGGTGCCATTGAAAATAAAGCTGACTCCAAAAAATATTGAAAAAGGCGTTCAAAGCCAATAAGCACATCCATTTGATGCGCTGCCTGCGGCCCGGGCAAGCGTGCCAGCCCAGCCAGGCGCAAATGGCTACCAAGGTGAATATCACCGACCAGATCAGCCCGAAAGCCGCATCCGGCGGTTTCCAGGCAGGTTGCTTCAAGGCAAAGTACCAGGCGTCCAGCACTGTCAAAGATCCACCTATACCGGCCACCCCAAAACTCAGCACAAAAGACAACAGCAGACTGCGCCAATGCGTTTTAAGCGTAGGCGATACCGTAATCTGAGTTTCTGAGAGTTGTTCAGAACCCACTGAATCTGGCTGAACGGATTGTTTTTCGAAAATCAAGGGTTATCCCTAGTGATAAATTCGTTTAGGCATCTTGTAATGTCAACTTGTATTGACACATTGTGTGCTGCATACATCTCAACCTTCTTTCAGAAAAAACCATCGCGCATGACGAACTCTTCGACAGCGAAAACTTCAGTCAAAGTGGTCATCCTGACCATGGACACGCACCTTAACAGCGCTGCTCACAAGGCACGTGATGCATTGAAACGTCTGATCCCAGGCCTGAGTTTTTCTATCCACTCCGCCTCAGAATACACAGCGGACGCCCACAAAATGTCGCGTTGCAAAGCTGATATTGCTACTGCGGACATTATTGTCGTCACCATGCTATTTCTGGAAGACCACTTCCAGCCGATTTTGCCCGACTTGCAAGCGCGCCGCGAGCACTGCACCGCCATGGTCTGCATCATGTCCGCCGCCGAGGTGGTCAAGCTCACGCACATGGGCAAGCTCGACATGGGCAAACCCAGCACCGGCCCCATGGCTTTTCTGAAAAAACTTCGCGGCAGTAAACCCCAAGCCGGTCAGCATGCGTCTGCCGGTGCCAAACAAATGAAGATGCTGCGCCGACTGCCGCAGATCCTGCGTTTCGTGCCGGGAACTGCGCAGGATTTGCGCGCTTACTTTTTGACACTTCAATACTGGCTGGGCGGCTCACAAGAAAACATTCAAAACCTGGTGATGTATCTGGTTGACCGCTATGCCAAACATGTGCTGCCGAAAAACGCAGCCGATCTGAAAGTTGCCGCACCGCTTGAATACCCTGAAGTCGGCGTGTATCACCCGCGCATGCAACCGCGGTTGCATGATGACATCAATCATCTGCCGCAGCTGGTCCAACCGCAAACCGCCAAAGGCCGTGTCGGTATATTGTTGATGCGCTCCTATTTGATTGCCAACAACGCCCAGCATTACGACGCAGTGATTGCAGCTTTGGAGGTACAAGGTCTGCAAGTGGTACCTGCGTTCGCTGCCGGCTTGGATTCACGTCCGGCCATTGAAGCGTTCTTCCTGAAAGAGGGTAAATGCACGGTGGACGCCGTCGTTTCGCTCACCGGTTTCTCGCTGGTCGGCGGCCCCGCCTACAACGATGCACACGCTGCCGAAGAAATTTTGGGCAAACTCGATGTGCCTTACATCGCCGCGCATCCTGTCGAGTTTCAAACCCTGGACCAATGGGGCGGCTCCAGTCGCGGCCTGCTGCCAGTCGAGTCCACCATCATGGTGGCGATTCCTGAACTCGATGGTTCTATTATTCCCATGGTGTACGGCGGACGTCCGGGCGCCGACGGCGTGACTTGCACCGGCTGTGAGCAACGCTGCACCTTCACCAAAGAACACCATCAGGAAGACATGTTCACTTGCACCGAGCGCACCTCCATGCTCGCCATGCGGGCGGCGCGTTTGGTGGCCTTACGCCGCAGCGAACGCGCCAAGCGACGCGTGGCCATGGTCATCTTCAATTTCCCGCCCAACGCGGGCAACACCGGCACTGCCGCCTACCTGGGTGTGTTCGAGTCGCTCTACAACACCATGAAGGCCATGAAGGCCCAAGGCTATACCGTCGATTTACCCGAATCACGCGAAGCCTTGGAACACCAGATTCTGGAAGGCAACCGTATGCAATACGGCGCGGATGCCAACGTTCACACACTGATTTCTACCCAAGACCATGTGCGGCGCGAACGCTACCTGGCTGAGATCGAAGCGCATTGGGGCCCGGCGCCTGGCAAACAACTTTCTAACGGTGAATCCATCTTTATCATGGGGCATCAGTTCGGCAATCTGCTGGTCACTGTGCAGCCGTCGTTTGGCTATGAAGGCGACCCGATGCGTTTATTGTTTGAAGGCGGCTTTGCCCCGACGCATGCTTTCTCGGCTTTTTACCGCTACCTGCGTGAAGACTTTGCAGCCAACGCGGTACTGCATTTCGGCACACACGGCTCGCTGGAATTCATGCCGGGTAAACAAACCGGATTGGCCGGCAGTTGCTGGCCCGATCGTTTGATCAATGATTTGCCGAATTTTTATTTGTACGCGGCCAACAACCCGTCCGAAGGCGCGATTGCCAAGCGCAGAGGCGGCGCCACTCTCATCAGTTATTTGTCACCGACTGTGGAAGCAGCCGGTTTGTACAGCGGCTTGGTGGATTTGAAAGCATCCATCGACCGTTGGCGTAACCTCAGTCCCGCCGAGGCCACTGACATGGCAAGCCTGGCTGAGCTTATTCAAGCCCAAGCCGCAGCCATTGACCTGACGCCCGCTGTTCCCGTGTGGAACCTGCACGCCAGCGCTGACAGTCTGCAACAGGTGCAACACACCATTCAACAGTTGTCAGTACAAATGCTCGAACTTGAATACACGTTGATACCGCACGGGCTGCACGTGGTCGGCAAGCCGTTTAACGACTCGCAATATGCCAATATGTTGAGCGCCATGGCCGAGAGCCACAACATGGGCGAAGTCGCGCCCGCAGCCATTGATGCCATCGTCAAAGGCAGCAGTGCCGCCAAGGCTGCCGAACTCAGCGGCCTGCCAGTCAGCGAGGAGCTCAGCAAGCTCTTTGACACCTTGGTCAAGACCTTTGTGCTGATGGGCAAGAACAGCGAAATCGAAGGTCTGCTCGGCGCTCTGGATGGCCGCTACATACACCCGGCGCCCGGCGGCGACTTGCTGCGCACGCCGGATGTGTTGCCCACCGGACGCAACCTGCACGGCTTTGACCCATTCCGCATTCCAAGCACATTTGCTGTGCAAGACGGTGCCAAACAAGCTGACAAACTCGTCGCCCGTTTCATGGACGACGGCAACCCGCTACCCGAATCTGTAGCCATTGTTTTGTGGGGCAGCGACAACCTGAAGTCTGAAGGCAGTCAAATCGGTCAGGCGTTGCGCTTACTGGGTGCCAAACCCCGGTTTGACAGCTATGGCCGCTTGGTGGGCGCGCAGCTGATTCCGCTGGCCGAACTCGGCCGCCCGCGCATCGATGTAGTGGTCACGCTGTCGGGCATCTTCCGCGATCTGCTGCCGTTGCAAATCAAGATGCTGGCCCAGGCCGCGCTCATGGCTGCCGAGGCAGATGAACCTTTGGAACAAAACTACATCCGCAAACATGCATTGGCATACCAGAAGGAACACAACTGCGACATGCAAACCGCTGCCTTGCGCGTGTTCGGCAACGCAGACGGCACCTATGGTGCCAACGTCAACCATTTGGTGGACAACGGCGGTTGGGAAGAAGAGGACGAACTGGCCACGGCTTACACATCGCGCAAAGGCTTTGCTTTTGGTGTCAGCGGCCAACCCGTTTCAAATCCCGGCTTGCTCAAAAGCGCCTTGGCCGATGTGCAACTGACCTACCAAAACCTTGAATCGGTTGAACTCGGCGTGACCACGGTTGACAATTATTTCGACACACTAGGCGGCATCACCCGCGCGGTTCGCCAGGCCAAGGGCGGCACTGAGAATACGCCGGTTTACATCGGCGACCAGACCCGTGGCGACGGCACCGTCCGCAGCCTGACCGAGCAAGTGGCACTTGAAACCCGCACCCGCATGCTCAACCCCAAGTGGTACGAAGGCATGCTGGAACACGGCTACGAAGGCGTCAGACAAATCGAGGTGCACATCACCAATACCATGGGCTGGTCGGCCACCACCGGCCAGGTGCAGCCCTGGGTTTACAAGCAACTTTCTGAAACCTTTGTGCTGAATCCTGAAATGCGCGACCGCCTGGCCCGACTCAACCCGACGGCTTCAGCCCGGCTGGCTAACCGCTTGATTGAAGCCTCCGACCGGGCCTACTGGAAGCCTGACGCAGAGATGCTGCAACAACTGAAACAAGCCAGCGACGAACTGGAAGACCGTTTGGAAGGCGTCTACGAAGTCAGCCAAAGTTAATCCGGCTTTCCCCTTGTTTGCGCATGGTGACAGTGTCACTCTGCGCCTTTCGTAAGATTGCTCCATGGCTACTCCCTTTCCCTTCTCCGCCATCGTCGGTCAGGACGAGATGAAACTGGCGATTCAAATCGTTGCCGTTGACCCCAAAGTCGGCGGCGTGCTCGCTTTGGGTGACCGAGGCACCGGCAAATCCACGGCCGTGCGCGCCCTGGCCGACTTGCTCCCACCCATTCAAGTGGTCAAAGGCTGTCGTTACGGCTGTGACCCAGGCAGCTCCGGCGGCACCTGTCCGGATTGCGCCATCTTGAAGACCGGCAAAAAAATTGCGACTGAGAGCAAAGCGGTGCCGGTCATCGACCTGCCCTTGGGCGCGACCGAAGACCGTGTGGTGGGTGCGCTTGATTTGGAGCAAGCGCTCAGCCAAGGCGTGAAAGCGTTTTCTCCCGGCTTGCTGGCCCAAGCCAACCGTGGTTTTTTGTACATCGACGAGGTGAATTTGCTGGAAGACCATTTGGTCGATTTGTTGATCGATGTTGCCGCCTCCGGTGAAAACGTGGTCGAGCGCGAGGGTTTGAGCGTGCGGCATCCGGCGCGTTTTGTGTTGGTCGGCAGCGGCAACCCGGAAGAAGGTGAATTGCGCCCTCAGTTGCTGGATCGCTTCGGCCTGTCCGTAGAAGTGAAAACGCCGCAGGATTTGGATCAGCGTGTGCTCGTCATCAAGCGCCGCGATGCCTTCGAGCGCGACCCCGAGGCTTTCCGTGAAGCTTATGCCGCAGACAACGAGGCCTTGCGCAACCACATTTTGAAAGCCCGCAAAACGCTGGACAAAGTGGTGACCGGTGACGACTTGCTGCGCACTTGCGCGCAACTCTGCCAAAAGCTGGGCACCGATGGTTTGCGCGCTGAACTCACCTTGATGCGCGCCAGCCGCGCTTATGCCGCCATACAGGGCAAAAAAACCGTCACCACGGCGCATTTGCGCGCCATCGCACCGCTGGCCTTGCGCCACCGCCTGCGCCGCAATCCGCTGGACGACACCGGCTCGGGCACGCGTGTTCAACGTGCGCTTGAGGAGGTATTGGGCGCGTGAACCTGGCCTGGGACGACGCCTTGTGGGCTGCGGCTGCGCTCAGCGTTGACCCCTCAGGACTGCGCGGTGTCTGGCTGCGTGCACCGCACGGGCCGGTGCGTGACAACTGGCTGACTGAACTCACCCGGCTTCATCCCTCACTCAGACGGCTACCGGGTCACGCCGACAGCGAACGCCTGCTCGGCGGGCTGGACTTGGGGGCTACTTTGAATGCCGGACGCGCCGTTTACCAGGCCGGTTTGCTGCTGCAAACCTCGCCCACGGTTTTACTCTTGCCCATGGCCGAAAGATTGCCCGACGACACCGCCGCCATTTTGGGTCAGGTGTTAGACCAGGGTCAGGTCACCTTGGGCAGCAGCGGCATGACGCAAGACAGCTTCATCGGTGTGGCCGCTTTGGACGAAGCGCTGGAAGACGAACCGCCACTGGCCGGCGGCTTGCAAGAGCGTTTAGGCATCTGGTTGGATTTGCGTTCTATGGGACGGTCTGGCGGCGAGTCCGAGGAAACACGGCTGGTGCTGGACACCTTGCCCGAACTCGATATGCACGCACTGCGTGCCCACGCCTTGCAGTTGCCTGTCAGCGACGCACAACTGACAGCCATGTGCCAGACCGCTATGGCGCTGGGTGTAGACAGCTTGCGTGCGCCGCTGGCAGCCATCAAACTGGCCAAAGTGATGGCTGCTTTGCGCGGCAATGACTTGGTGGAAGATGAAGATTTGGGCCGCGCAGCGCGCTTGGTGATCACGCCACGCGCCACCCGCTTGCCGCCGCCTGAGGAAGACCAGCAAGAGCAGCCTCCCCCCGAGCCCCCGGAGCAAGACAGCCCGCCTGAAGAACCGCCAACTGAAGCAACTGAGCCGCCGCAAGAACCAGAACCGCCTGCGCAAGAACAGGACGAGCCCGAATTCGACCCGCAACACATGGCAGAGTTGATGCTAGAAGCCGCCTTGGCCAGCCTGCCTGCAGACGTGCTGGCGCAATTGGCCGAGGGCAACAAACCCGCGGCAGCCGGCCGCGGCCAAGGCCGCAGCGGAGACCGCAAAATGAGTTTTTTGCGCGGTACGCCCATGCCGCCACGCCCGGGCAATCCGCGCCAAGGCGCGCGACTGCATGTGCTGGCCACCTTAAACGCTGCCGTGCCGCGCCAGAAACTGCGTCGCATCCCTGCCAACTCCAAAGCCCGCTTAGCCATTCGCACCGAAGATTTCCATGTGCACCGGTTTGCCGAAAACAGTCCTACCTGTCTGATATTTGCGATTGATGCCTCGGGTTCTGCGGCGCTGCACCGCCTGGCAGAGGCCAAAGGCGCGGTCGAGCTGCTGCTGGCACAGTCCTACGCCAGACGCGACCAAGTCTGCGTGATCGGCTTTCGTGGCACCACCGCGGAGGTGTTGCTGCCGCCGACCAAATCGCTGGTGCGCGCCAAGCGCAGCCTGTCCGGCTTGCCTGGCGGGGGCGGTACGCCATTGGCCAAAGCCATCGAACAAAGCCTGCAAGTCGCGCTGGCGGAAAAACGGCTGGGGCATTCACCCAGTCTGGTCATGTTGTCCGACGGACGCCCGAATGTGACATTGCAAGGTCAAGGCGGACGGGCGCAAGCGCTGGAGGATGCACTCACTTTGGCGCGTCAGTGGCGCAGCCACGGACTGCCCGCCATTTGGCTGGACACCAGCGCCAGACCGGACCCGCAAGCGCAGCAACTGGCCAAGGAAATGGGCGCGCGCTATGTGCCGCTGCCCCTGGCCAATGGCAGTCGCATGGCGCAGGCCGTCCAAGCGGTGCAAGCCGGCAGCGCCATGCCAACTGTGCCTTCAAAGCTTGCGCCTGTTTGGCAAAAACAGGCGGCCCCATCCACCACGCCGGTTTGGCGCAACCCTTAGGCTGGTTGAGCTTCATGGACTGGGAAAGACTGCGCCACGACTGGCCTAACGCCGGGCTCAGCCGGTTCATTGAAGCTGCAGGCGTGCGCTGGCATGTACAACAAGCGGGCACTCAAGGGCCGCGCGTGTTGTTGCTGCATGGGACCGGCGCTTCATCGCATACTTGGCGCGACATGCTGTTGCCGTTGGCAGAACAAGCCCAGGTGCTGGCCGTCGATTTACCGGGACATGGTTTCTCCAGCCTAGCTGAAGGCGACGCAATGTCGCTGCCCGGCATGGCCAACAGCTTAGGTATTTTGTTAAAGCAACTGAATTGGCCGGTGGATGCCTTCATAGGCCATTCGGCCGGCGCGGCCATTGCCGCACAAATGGTGCTGGATCAAGGCTTGCAAGCACAGGTGTTGATAGGCATCAACCCGGCTTGGTTGCCGCTGCCAGGATTGGCAGGCATGTTATTTCCACCGGCCGCCAAATTACTGGCTGTCACCAGTCTGGTGCCGCAGTGGTTTGCGCGCCAGGCCAGTAGCCCGGGCATGCTGGACAAACTGTTGCAAAGCACCGGCTCGACGCTTGATGAACGCGGCAAGCATTTGTACGCGCAACTCGTGGCCAGCCCGGCGCATGCGCAAGGCGCATTGAAAATGATGGCGGCCTGGGATTTGTCGCGTGGCGCTGACAAGTTGCAACAATTGAATTGTCCGGTACGCATACTGGTTGGCGACAACGATGGCACGGTACCGCCTTTACAAGCCCGGCAAGCAATGGGCTTGCTGTCAGACGCTAAATTAGACATACGATCAGGTTATGGTCACTTGGTACACGAAGAAACGCCACAACAAACCGTTAAATTCTGTTTAAAAAATCTGCAGGCCAATTAGCGCCGGAATTACCCATAGGCATCTTCCGAAAACATATTTCTTACTGAATATGCGCTGGAAATTCAAACAATGTCCCATAGATTGCATACACAAAGCGCATCGGTCACAAATAGACCGTGAAAATACTTATAAAATAGAAAAACAAGGTTAAACAAAATGAAAAAAAACTATTACATCAATTTTTTAAATCTGCTTAAAGCTTTCGAACCGACAACAGATGAGGCTTTGCTGGACTCCACCTGCAAACAGATCCTGGAAGAAATTGCCATCGGTGTGTCCAACGACAAACTGCTGACCGTCTCTGATGTCATGAGTTTCAAACAACTTGGTTCACCCGCGACCCTGCACCGTAAACTGGATGTTCTTTTGAACGCCAAATTGGTTGAGTCCATTTTCCAAGGGAACAACCGGCGCACCAAATACATCAACCTGACCAACTCCGGTCAGGCTTATTTCGAACGTTTGTCAAGCGCCATCCAATCTGTACAACAGTCTCTTCATCAATGACTTGATTGTTGGTGGTGGGTTTGATAAGCCTGCTGCCTTCACGTATCTCAGGTTTTGGCCATGCCCATCAGGTGCGCCATGTCCTTGAAAAATATCTTCACGTGGGCCATGGGTTTTGTGCGCTCGAGCTTTTTGTTCATGTACGAATCAAAAGTCAGTTTTTGCACGTCCTTGTCTTCGCACATCTTGACAAAACTTTCACGGCGTTTGTCGGTGCTGTACCAGAAATACTGCATGATGCCCAGCACCAGGAACACGGTGCCGTGGTCTTTCATGAAGCGCTTGCGCGCCAGCTTTAAGGCCTTGGTGTTGCCGGTGGTCAGCATTTCATGCGCTGCCTCTGCCGCTAAACGCCCGCCCAGCATGGCGTAATAAATACCTTCGCCGGAAGCAGGTGCAACCACACCGGCTGCGTCTCCGGCCAGCACCACATCACGCCCGTTGTCCCAGCGCGGCAGCGGCTTCATAGGCAAAGGTGCGCCCTCGCGACGCAGCACTGTGGCTTGCTGTAAGCCTGCGGCATCGCGCAAACGCCCAACAGCACCGCGCAATGAAAACCCTTTGTCAGCGCTGCCGGTTCCCACGCTCATGGTGTCGCCGTGCGGAAACACCCAGCCGTAAAAATCGGGTGACAAACTGCCACGGTAATACACATCGCAGCGCGATGGATCGGCATCGGTTTGCAACATGTTGGCCGGGGTTTGCAATATCTCGTGATAAGCAAACACGTATTTGGTTTTTTCTGCGCCGGGGACAGCCTGTTTGGCCACCTCGGACTTGGCACCGTCAGCACCGACTATGCAAAGCCCGCGTGTGCTGGCGGCAAAAGTCAAACCGTCATCGGTACGCACCGTGAAATGCACCCGACTGACACCGTCATCGTCGCGCGTGAGTTTGTCAAACACACCGCGCTGGCGCACGGCTCCGTGCGATTCGGCACGCACGCGCAGCCACTCGTCAAACTGGTCGCGGTTGACCATGCCGACAAATCCCCCTTCGATAGGTATATCGACTTTTTTGTCCTTGGGCGAGACCATGCGCGCGGCACGTGCTTTGGCCACCAGCAGCTCATCCGGAATCTGGAAATCCTTGATCAAGCGAGGTGGAATGGCGCCACCGCAAGGTTTGATACGCCCCTGGCGGTCCAGCAAAAGCACGCGGTGCCCTTGTAAAGCCAAATCATCTGCAGCAGTTGCACCTGCCGGGCCGCCGCCCACCACCACCACGTCATAGGTATCGTTTTTCATCATTTGACTCCATTTAAAAGGACAGATTCACTCAAATTTCTCATGCTGTGACCTCGCTGGCATGACGCAACGCAAAAGCGCTGACCATCATGCCGGCCACCAGCAACGGCACTCCAAAGGCGCTCAATCCCAAGGCCTGCTTCACCGGATCTTTCATGAAGCGGATCATCAGCGGGACTTGTGCATAAATTAAGAGCAACACAGCCAAGGCGTAAGACCAATCGCTCCAGCGAAGCAACAAAGCCACCACGACAAACTGCGGCAACAACATGAACCAGCAAGCCGTGCCGGCGGCGCGTTTGACCCCGAGTTGCACCGGCAGCGACCACACGCCCATGAGCCGGTCGCCCTCAATGGCTTTGAAATCGTTCAAGGTCATGATGCCGTGTGCTGCCAGGCTGTAGAGCAAGGCCAAAGTCAAAATATGCGCGCCCGGCAGTTCGCCACCGGCCATGACTGCAGCACCTGTGATCCAGGCCAATCCTTCGTAACTGAGACCGCAAGCGGCGTTGCCCAGCCAGCCGTCTCGTTTAAAGCGAAAAGGCGGTGCGCTGTAGCCCCAAGCCAGCAGCAAGGCCAGCAAAGTAGCTTTGAAACCCCAGTCGCCCAGTTGCCAGGCCCAAAGCAAGGACAACACGGTCCATATAACGGCAATGTACAACCCCCATTTACCGGGTATGCGCCCGGATGGAATCGGTCTTTGTGGTTCGTTGATGGCATCTACATGACGGTCAAACCAATCATTCACCGCCTGGCTGGTGGCGCAGACCATGGGACCGGCCAGCACAATGCCGCTGAAGATCAACCATAAACGGTCCGAAAATGGCTGACCTGAAGACACCGCGCCGCAAGCAAATGCCCACATCGGCGGAAACCATGTGACGGGCTTTAAAAGCTGTAAAACGGCAGATGCTTGAGGCAGTGACATTACCCCATTTTTCATCTGACAGTAATAAATGTCAATCTAAGTTGACGCTTTTTGACAGCGCCAAGGGTTTACTCTGAGTCGATTTCAGAGACTATGCCGTACCTGTGCAATTTGACATAAAGACTTTGGCGCGACAAACCCAGCATTTCGGCGGCAGATGCTCGGTTGTTGTGGGTCAATTCCAAGGCCGCCTGAATACACATGCGCTCAATCATGGTGCTGGTTTCACCGACGATGTCCTTCATCGGCATGCGCCCGACCAGCTGCGACAACTGCTCGACTGAATCGGCCATGCCGGAGGTGGCGGATTTGTGCACGCTGCGACCGACCTGAATGTCGCGGATGAAAAAACCATAAGTCGGCTGATCGCCGCTCAAAGTAACCCCGGCCACATCGACCGGCATGAGCACGCCGACCGAGCTGCGCAATTCGGTTGCAAACCCGCGCAATATGCCGGATTGGCGCAGGTTGTTCAGGAGCACACCCAAATCGACTGCGCCGCGCGCCATGAAATCTTCCAGATTTTTTTCTATCAATTGACCTGTGGCGCTGAGGCCCAGCATGCTGCAAATCTCTGCATTGGCAGCCAGTACAGAGCCGCTGCGATCGGTCACGACAAAGCCTATGGGCGCATTTTCCAGCGCATGCTGGAACCACTCGCCGTCGGCTTCGGACGACTGCGCATTGAGAGAGGCTGCGGCAGCCTGCATACGCAACAAAAATTGCTGCCCGCCTTCCTGCATAAACACAGAGGCATGCAATTGACAATCCTGATCGGCTTTCAGGCTGCGAACACGTGCGCTTTCCATGCGGCCTGAAGCTTGTGCAGCTCGCAGCAAGGATTCAAGTGCATCGCGTGACGCAGGCTCGAAGCATTGAACAATGTCGGCACCCGGCAAACGCTTGACGTTGTCTTTGAACACCAGTTGCGCCGATTGGTTGGCTTCCATCACCCGGCGCTGCGCCACATCGACGACCAGCACAGGGTCTGTGACCGTCTCGAACAACAAGCGGTAACGCGCTTCCATGTGACGCAAACGAAGGTAATCCCGCTCCATAGACTGGTGCGATTCGACCAGCCGTCGCTGCATTTGAGACACGCCGCTTAAATCCCGACCGAATACCCAGAACTGATTCGAGTCGGCCTGAGGAACGGCCAGCAACTGCAAGGGCACATCGACTTCCCCGACAGTCAGATTCACGTGCCGCCAGGCGCTGACAGCATTTTTTTCCGGCTTGACCAGTAAATTTCGCAATTTGTCTTGGCTATCGAGGGTGGCTTGCGAAGACAGGGTTTTGCCCTGCCAGTCCTTGAGGTTTAAGCGCTGCAATTCTTTGCCTGAAGCCGTGATGTCAAGTACCACGCCCTCGGCACTCAAGACGATGATGACATCCGACAAAGTCAGCAACAGACTTTCAATTTGGTCTGAGGGTAATGAAAAAATATTCACTTTAAGGGTAATTCACGGGTAATGTATTAAAAGGGGAAAGACCCCCGCCTATCTTGTAAAAATTCGAATATTTCCCAGATACATTGCATTCTACCCGCCATTTCAAGATAGATTGACACTCTTCAAGATCGTGTTGTCCTGACAGCTGATGCCAATTGATTTTTTTGGATATGTTGAATTGCCAGAGATTGCGCCTGATCTGCATGCAAACAGCCGAAATCCGCGTCCAATAACTCAACCAGATCTTCGCGTGAACGCAGCAAAGAACCGCCAACCATGATTTGTACTTTCGGATTGCTGCATTTTTGTCTTAAGCGGGCGATGAGCTTTTTCGTATCGGGAATCTGCTTGTCTTCTGACAGAGACACGCCGATCAAATCCACCCATTCCGAGCGGACAGCGCTGACCATGTCCTCCGCAGCGAACTGGTTGGTGCTGAACACATGCCAGCCATAACGCCTGAAATACTGAGACAAGATAAGCAAGCCGAGTGAATGGTGAGAGCCCGCTGGCTTAACCAGCAAAGCATTGAGCTGGCTGCCGGTTTTTTGCTGGCTGTAGCCCATGACAAAATCTGCACTCAGCCCGTAAATCAGTTGTTCCAAGCGGAAAATGCCTTGGGTGACTTGGATAAAGTCGATGTCATCGTCATACCACCAGTCGTGAAAAAGCCTGGCGGCATGAGGAATGGCATCCAGGTAAAGGCTTTCAATGTCGTGACCCTCGGCCAGCATGGTTTTGACATAAATCTCTGGCAAAGAGGCATTGGTCGACACACAGGCTTTGCCTAACTCTTCGCTGTGAGCAGATGTAAAAGGGATTTTTTCGTAAACCCTGGAGGTCGTATCAAGCAATTTAGGAATGACGTGGGTCACCAAGGCCTGGTGAAGAGGTCGCTTGATATCCGAATTGATAGAGAGTTCCACTTGAGCTCTTTTCTCAGGCCTAAGCCGACAGGAATTGATAACTCCCCAAGTGTCATGGTTTTTAGACACTTCAAACCTAGGGAAAACCCCGTATGTGTCATCTTTAAATAACGTCAATTTAGGTTGACACATTCTGCTTCTGACTCTAAAGTCAATTCATGGACTCCAACTGCTTTTTGCCATGAACACCGCAACCACACCCGTCATCAGCGTGGGCTTGTACACACCTGAGGAACGCGCCCGCCGAGATGCGACCATTTGGACGCCAGTACAAGGTTTTTTGGCGGCTTTTCAGTTCATCGTGTTTGCCATCAGCGTCTGCCTGATCGCCCGTTTCATGGTCACCGGCCAAGGCGAAACTGCTGCCATCTGGTCAGTGGTGTTCAAAACCTTGGTGCTCTACACCATCATGGTCACCGGCTCCATCTGGGAAAAAGTGGTGTTTGACAAATGGTTGTTCGCCCCTTCTTTCTTTTGGGAAGACGTGTTCAGTTTTTTAGTGCTGGGCCTGCACACAGCTTATTTGTTTAGCTTGTACTCCGGCAACATGAGCACGCACGAGCAACTGTGGCTGGCGCTGGCAGCTTATGCGGCCTACGCCATCAACGCTGGTCAATTTCTACTCAAACTGCGCGCCGCCCGGGTGCAGGAGCGCGCCACCATTGCCATGCATAAGGAGTTGGCCGCATGACGCCAGTCATCCCCATTCGTTCAGACAGCAGCGGTTGTGACCAGTCGCCCGTGATCACCACCGAGCGCGGTCAGCGCGAGGTGTTTTGCGGCCTGACCGGCATCATTTGGCTGCACCGCAAAATCCAAGACGCATTTTTTCTGGTGGTCGGTTCGCGCACCTGCGCTCACCTGATTCAGTCCGCCGCCGGTGTGATGATTTTTGCCGAGCCTCGCTTTGGCACTGCCATCATTGACGAACGCGATTTAGCCGGTCTGGCCGACTGCAACGACGAGCTCGACAAAGTGGTCAACAAACTGCTGTCGCGCCGTCCGGACATCCGCACTTTGTTTCTGGTGGGCTCATGTCCGTCAGAAGTGATCAAACTCGATTTGTCGCGCGCGGCCGAGCGCCTGAGTCGCCAGTTCAACCCCGCCGTGCGCGTGCTCAATTACTCCGGCAGCGGCATCGAAACCACCTTCACCCAAGGCGAAGACACCTGCTTGCAATCCATGGTGCCGGTGTTGCCTACTTTGCCGTCCGGCTCCAAGCAACGCCTGATGGTGGTCGGCACCATGGCAGACATTGTGGAAGACCAGATGCGCCGTTTGTGGACCGACATGGGTATCACGGACGTGGATTTCTTCCCGCCCCGCAACAGCACTGCCTTGCCTGATGTGGGTCCTGACACCGTGTTTTTACTGGCGCAACCCTTTTTGGCCGACACCAGCCTGGCTTTGGAAGCACGCGGTGCCAAACGCCTGCCCGCACCGTTTCCTTTGGGCGTCGAGGGCACGACCGCTTGGCTGCAAGCTGCTGCCAATGCATTCAATGTTCCGCAAGAAACCTTCGACAACGTGACCCGCGCAGCCAGACAACGCGCCGAAGCGGCCCTGGTTCGTTTACGCAGCCAGTTAGAGGGCAAAAAAATCTTTTTCTTCCCCGACTCGCAACTCGAAATTCCACTCGCGCGTTTTTTGCACCGCGAAATGGGCATGGAGTTATCCGAAATCGGCACCCCTTATTTGCACCGTAAGCTGATGGCTGAAGAACTCGCCATGTTGCCTGCGGGCAGCCGCATCACCGAAGGCCAGCATGTGGAAAACCAACTCGACCGCTGCCACGCAGACGCGCCGGACTTGGTGGTCTGCGGCCTGGGCTTGGCCAATCCACTCGAAGCGCAAGGCCTGACCACCAAGTGGGCCATCGAGCTGGTTTTCACCCCCATCCAAGGCTACGAGCAAGCCGCTGATTTGGCTGAGTTGTTCAGCCGTCCGCTGCGCCGTCGCATCAAACTCGCTGCGTGAGGTAAAAAAGACATGCAACTCACACTCTGGACATACGAAGGACCGCCGCACGTAGGCGCCATGCGTGTGGCCACAGCTATGCAAGATGTGCATTACGTGTTGCACGCGCCGCAGGGCGACACCTATGCCGATTTGCTGTTCACCATGATCGAGCGCTTGCCGCGCCGCCCGCCAGTCACTTACACCACGTTCCAGGCGCGCGACTTGGGCGGCGACACCGCCCAGTTGTTCAAAGACGCAGCCCGCGAAGCACATGCGCGTTTCAAACCGAACGCCATGCTGGTTGGTGCCTCATGCACAGCTGAGCTGATTCAAGACGACCCCGGTGGTCTGGCGCTTGCGCTGAACCTGCCCATACCTGTAGTGGCGCTCGAGTTGCCCGCTTACCAGCGCAAGGAAAACTGGGGCGCATCTGAAACTTTCTACCATCTGGTGCGCGCCTTGGTGCCTGCCGGTCACAGCCGCACGCCTCTCGAAGGTCGTCAAGCAGTTTGCAATATTTTGGGCCCGACAGCGCTGGGTTTTAGACACCGTGACGATGTCAAAGAAATCCGTGGTTTGCTTGAAGAACTCGGCATCAAAGTCAATGTGGTGGCACCTTTGAATGCTTGCGTGGCAGACATTCGTCGCTTGCCTGAAGCCGATTTCAATGTGGTGCTTTACCCCGAACTCGGTCGCACCGCCGCGCAATGGTTGCAACGCAGTTGCGGCCAACCGTTCACCCAATGCATTCCGTATGGTGTCAACGGTACGCTGGACTTCATCGCCGAAGTGCAGCAACTCGCCGGTGCGGCAGATCCGGCGCAAACCCGCGAAGCCTTCATGCAATCTTCACGCGCACGCTGGTATGCCAAGTCGGTGGACTCGACTTACCTCACCGGCAAACGTGTGTTTGTGTTCGGTGACGCCACCCATGTCATCGCAGCCGCGCGAGTGGCCCAAACTGAAATGGGTTTTGAAGTGGTGGGACTGGGCACATACAGCCGCGAATTCGCTCGCGAAGTGCGTGACGCCGCCAAGTTGTACGGCGTGGAAGCCTTGATCACCGACGACTATCTGGAAGTGGAAGACCAGGTCAAAGCCTTGCAGCCCGAGTTGCTGCTGGGCACGCAAATGGAGCGCCATATCGCCAAGCGCCTGGGCATTCCCTGCACCGTCATTTCCGCGCCTATGCATGTGCAGGACTTCCCTGCCCGCTATGCGCCGCAAATGGGTTTTGAAGGCGCGAATGTCTTGTTCGACACCTGGGTGCATCCGCTGATGATGGGCCTGGAAGAACATTTGCTGGGCATGTTCCGCGAAGACTTTGAATTCCACGATGGCGCTGCACCCTCTCACCTGGGCTCAGGGCATGGGGCACCTGCCAAAGCGGCAGTGCCTGCACAGCAAGCCGAACACATTCATGTGGCTCAAGATGCCGCAACTGCAAGCGGCGCGACTGTCGACATCACCGGCTGGGCACCCGAAGCCGAAAAGGAATTGAAAAAAATCCCGTTTTTTGTCCGCGGCAAAGCCCGCCGCAATACCGAGTTGTACGCACGCGAACGCGGTGTGTCGCACATCACAGTCGAAACCATGTACGAAGCCAAGGCCCATTTCAGCCGATGAAGTCCCAACAGGAAAACCACCATGATTGAAACCGCCAACATCCCCGTCAGCCAAATCAAACGCGGCGGACGCCCTGACGGCGAGGGCAGCGTGCAAGTGCAGCTCGACCCCAGTGTGAAGATTGGTAATGCCAAAGTATTTGCCATTTACGGCAAGGGCGGCATTGGCAAAAGCACCACCTCCTCCAACCTGTCGGCCGCCTTTTCCAGACTGGGTAAGCGGGTACTACAAATTGGTTGTGACCCCAAGCACGACAGCACCTTCACGCTCACCAAAAAAATGTTGCCCACGGTGATTGATGTGCTGGAAACCGTGGACTTTCACGCCGAAGAGCTGCGCGTAGAAGATTTTGTGTTCCCCGGCTACAACGGTGTGATGTGCGTCGAGGCCGGTGGTCCGCCTGCCGGTACAGGTTGCGGCGGCTATGTGGTCGGTCAAACCGTCAAGCTGTTGAAAGAACACCATTTGCTCGAAGACACCGATGTCGTTATTTTTGACGTGCTCGGTGACGTGGTCTGCGGCGGTTTTGCCGCGCCACTCCAACACGCTGATCGCGCCCTCATCGTCACCGCCAACGACTTCGATTCCATCTTCGCCATGAACCGCATCGTGCAAGCCATTGGTGCCAAGTCGAAGAACTACAACGTGCGCTTGGGCGGCGTGATCGTCAACCGCAGCGACGAAACCGACCAAGTCGACAAGTTCAACGCCGTCACTGGTTTGAAGAACATGGCGCATTTCCCCATGCTCGATGAAATCCGCAAAAGCCGTTTACAGAAATGCACAATGTTTGAGCTTGAAGCCACGCCCGCTGTCAAGGCCGTGCAGGACGAGTACATGCGCTTGGCAGCTGTCTTGTGGGCAGGTACAGACCCGCTGCCCTCCATTCCCATGAAGGACAGAGACATTTTTGATTTGTTGGGATTTGACTGAAATGAACCACGCCAGTTATGTCGAGCGACGCGGCCAGATCGAAACTTATTTCGATCGCACAGCCGCCAAGGCCTGGGAGGTACTGACCTCCAACGCGCCGGTCGGACGCATTCGCGCCACCGTGCGCCGGGGCCGCGATCAGATGCGACACACTTTGTTGTCCTGGTTGCCCGAGGACATGACCGGCTTGCGTTTGCTGGATGCCGGTTGCGGCACCGGCGCGCTGGCGCAAGAAGCCATGAAGCGCGGCGCGCATGTGGTGGCCATCGATTTGTCACCCACGCTGGTGAACCTGGCTCGCGAAAGACATGCTCATGACGTGTTGACACAACCGGCTCTCAGCGCCAAAGGCGGCAGCATCACGTTTTTGGCAGGTGACATGTTGTCTGCCGAGCACGGTGAATTCGATCACGTGGTCTGCATGGATTCACTCATCCACTACGACACCCAAGACATCGCCAACGCCTTCGAGTCGCTCAGCAAGCGCACCAAGCATTCCATTTTGTTCACGTTCGCGCCGCATTCACCTTTGCTCGCGACCATGCACGCCATGGGGCGCTTGTTTCCGCGCACCGACCGCTCGCCGCAATTGGCACCGGTTCGCCAATCCACTTTGCATGTCTACATTGAACGCGCGGTACGGCCGCAAGGCTGGCGCCCCAAACGCATGCAACGCATCTCCAGCGGTTTTTACACATCTCAAGCCTGGGAATGGGTACAAACATGAACTTCAAAATGCGCCCGCCTGCATGGATGCAATCCATCATGATGCAGTACGTGCCGTTTGCAGATGCGGCCTCGCCGGATCTGCCGCTGGGCCGTTTGTTCAGGCTTGCGCTTTTTCAGTTATCGATCGGCATGACCATGGCGTTGCTGGTGGGCACGCTCAACCGGGTGATGATCATTGAATTGCAAGTTCCCGCTTGGTGGGTAGCCTTGTCGGTGGCCTTGCCCTTGGTGTTTGCACCTTTGCGCGCCATGATCGGTTACCGCAGCGATACACATCCCTCTGCATTGGGCCTGCGCCGTATTCCGTATATGTGGATGGGCACCATCTTGATGTTCGGCGGTTTGGCCATCATGCCGTTTGCATTGCTAGGGTTGTCAGAGCCGCGCGAAGGCTATTTGTGGGTGATTCGTTTCGGCGCTGCCATGGCGTTTTTGTGTGTGGGTGCAGGTATGCAAATCACCCAGACCGCAGGTCTGGCGCTGGCCTCAGATATTTCACCTGAAGACAAACGCCCGCGTGTCGTAGCCTTGATGTACGCCATGCTCTTGTTGGGTTTGATCGTCGGCAGCGCAGCACTCAGTTTGTTGCTCAGTGATTTCTCGCCACAAAAACTCATTCAAGTGGTGCAGGGTTGCGCAGTGTTGGTGGCGGCGCTCAACCTGCTGTCGTTGTGGAAACAGGAAGCACGCAGCAGCAAACGCGGCAAACGCGAGCCTGACGGTTTTTCTCACAACTGGCGTCAACTGATGGCAATTCCCAAAATGCGCCGTTTTTTATGGACTGTCGGTCTGGGTACTGCTGCTTTCAGCATGCAAGACATCGTGCTTGAACCTTACGGCGCACAAGTGCTGGGCTTGGATGTCAGCCTCACCAGCGCCTTGACCGCCATGACCTCGGCCGGCGCGTTGCTGGCGTTTGCCTTGTCAGCCCGCTTCATGTCTCGCGGCATGGATGCTTGTCGCCTGGCTGCCGTTGGCGCTCTCATCGGTTTGCCGGCTTTCGCTTGTGTGATTTTTTCCGCCCCGTTGCAATCGACCGTTCTGTTTCAAGCAGGGGCCACATTGATCGGTTTCGGCAGCGGCTTGTTTTCTGTGGGCATGCTGCTGACAGCCATGGCCATGACTGACAAGGTGCACGCCGGTATGGTCTTAGGTGCCTGGGGTGCGGTTCAGGCCACTGCATCCGGATTGGCCATGGCTGCGGGTGGTGTTACCCGCGACCTGATTGGCAATATGGCCGAACAAGGAATGCTGGGTGAGGCGTTGGTCTCACCTGTCACCGGTTACAGCGTGGTGTTTCATATTGAGATGTACATGTTGTTTTGTGTGTTGATCGCCTTGGGTCCATTGGTGAGTCGCAAGCGACAAGCCAATGTCTCCAAGGACACTCGCTTTGGTTTGGCTGAACTGCCGGGCTGAATATTTTTTGCGCTATTGAAAAGGAGAATGAGCATGGAAACTGGTGCTATCACCCAATATGTGGACGTCGCCCAAATCGTCCTCTATATGTTTTGGATTTTCTTTGCTGGCCTGATTTATTACCTTGTCCGCGAAGGCCACCGCGAAGGTTATCCGATGGACAACGGCCACCTAGAAGGCGGACCGGTACAAATCGGCTGGCCCGTGCCCGAGCCCAAGGTATACAAGATGGCGGATGGTCGTGAATTTTTGGCCCCCGATGTCAACCGCGTAGACGGCAGCTATACCGCCCAACCCACGCACGGCTGGCTTGGCGCTCCTCTGGAACCTGTGGGTGACCCGTTGCTGGCCGGCATCGGACCAGGCGCATGGGCTGCACGCGCTGATGAACCCGACCTCTACCACGGTGGTGATGTCAAGATTGTTCCATTACGCATTGCTGCTGACCATGGCGTCATGTCCCCTGACATCGACCCGCGCGGCTTACCGGTCTACGGCTTGGATCGCTATGAGGCAGGTCATGTCAAAGACCTGTGGGTAGACCGTTGCGAGATGATGTTTCGCTACCTCGAAGTGTCTTTGCACTCAGGCGGCACCGTGTTGTTGCCCATGACCTTTTCACGCATCAACCGTCGTGGCGTGCATGTGTCTTCTATCCTTGCCTCGCAATTCGCCAATGTGCCGAAAACCAAAAGCGACAGCCAGATCACGCTGTTGGAAGAAGAAAAAATCACCGCTTATTACGGTGCAGGCACTTTGTACGCCATGCCGGAACGTCAGGAGCCATTGTTTTGAACGTCAATCCGCACCACGAACACGAGTTCGAGGCAGCGCCCGGACTTCCTGAAGCCTTACCGGCTGGTGAGCGCTTGCTCTGGCAAGGCTCACCCGACTGGAAACAGCTGGCGCTGCATGTTTTTCGCGTGCGCACACTGGCAATTTATTTTTCGGTCATGATTGTTTTGCAAGCTGCTTATCTGTTGGGCGAGCCTCAGCCTAAGCTGCTTGTACCCTTGACTACCAGCGTGGCGCTCAGCCTGACTGCTTTGGGATTGTTGACCTGGCTGGCTTGGCTGACGGCTCGCACAGCGCTGTACACACTGACCAGCAAGCGCGTGGTCATGCGCATAGGTATTGTGTTGACACTCACCTTCAATCTTCCCTTGCGCATGGTGGCTGGTGCCAGCGTCAAACCCATGAAAGACGGGTTTGGTGACATCGCGCTCAAATTGGCCGGTGATGACCATATTGCCTGGCTCAATATATGGCCGCATGCCAAACCCTGGGCTTTGAAAAACCCCGAGCCCTGTATGCGCTTCATACCGGATGCCGTGCGTGTCGGCGAGCGTCTGTTGCAAGCCTGGCGCGAAGTCAACCCGTCCGTACCGGTCATGCTCGGCGACATCATCGATGAACAAGAACCTGTGAGCATGAGCAATCGCAGCACACAGGCGGTAACCGCATGAACCAATCCATCTCCAACCAAAACCTGCCCGGACAACACGGTCTTACCGGTTGGATCTTTGTCGGTTTCTTGTGCAGCGTATTGCTGGTCGTCGGATTTTTGCGCGGCCAAGGCATGATGACACCGCAGGACGATGCCGCCGTCAGTTGGCAATTGACACTGCGCTTTGAAGACCGCCCGAACGGTGACATTGCCGTGCTGGACGCCAATAGCCAAATGGAAATCGCCCGCTACCAAGGAGAGCAAGGGTTTGTGCGGGGCACGCTGCGCACCTTGTCACGCGAACGCATGCGCCGTGGCATTGGCTCTGGCCCTGCGTTTGACCTCATCGGCCGCACCGATGGTCGCCTGACGCTTAACGACCCAGCGACCGGCGTGCGCATCGATCTGGAGTCCTTTGGTCCGACCAATATGTCTGCATTTGCTAAATTGCAATTTCTCTCTAAACCTTCTCAGACCGCATCCCAGGAGTAAGCCATGACCAACGCCGCCACATTAGATTTTGATCACGTTGAGTTGTTAATAGGCACGGTTGAGAACGCTGCTGATGCCAACGCCAAAGCGGTTCGCAACACCGTGCTCAGCCCGCGTTTTTACACCACCGACTTTGACGCCATGGACAGGCTGAATATCGAGTCAGTGCGCGCGGATTGGGACACCATGTTGAAGGAATATGAAGGCGACAACAACCACGATCACTTTCAGCGCGACGAAGCGTTTGCCGAAGAAGTGCGCGTACTCATGCCGCAGCTCTCGCCTGAAATGCGCCAAGAGTTTTTGGACTTTTTAATCAGCTCGCTCACCTCTGAATTTTCCGGCTGCATTTTGTACAACGAAGTTCGCAAGAATGTGAAAAACCCGGACATCAAACAACTGATGACTTACATGGCACGCGATGAATCCCGCCACGCAGGTTTCATCAACCAGTCTTTGCGCGACTTTGACTTAGGGATAGATCTGGGCCAACTCAAGCGCACCAAGTCTTACACCTTCTTCAAACCTAAGTTCATTTTTTACGCCACCTACTTGTCAGAAAAAATCGGCTACGCGCGCTACATCACTATCTACCGCCAGCTTGAGAAAAACCCGGACAAGCGTTTTCACCCCATCTTCCGTTGGTTCGAACGCTGGTGCAATGACGAGTTCCGCCACGGCGAATCCTTTGCTTTGATCATGCGTTCACAACCCGAGTTGTTACGCGGTGTGAATTTGTTGTGGATACGCTTTTTCATTTTGGCGGTATATGCCACCATGTATGTGCGCGACCACACTCGCCCGCTGCTGCATGAAGCCATGGGCTTTGAATCCACCAACTATGACTACGAAGTGTTTCGCATCACTTCTGACATTGCACGGCAAGTCTTCCCCATTGAAGTCGATATCGATCACCCGACCTTCCGCGCTTGCATGACGCGTCTGGTGGAGTTGTCCATTGCCAATGCCAAAGCCAAAGAGCGTGGCGGAGTGACCGGCTTGATCGGTCGCGCGGTCACTGCCGTTCAGGCGGCATTCACCTTTGGCCGTTTGTACATGCTGCCGGTCAAGAAAAACGAATTGCCCGCCAACATCCGTATGCAACCCACTTGGTAGGGTCTCTGAATGATTGAATTTTTATCCACCACGACAGGAGCCTGCTTGTTTGCAGTGTTCTGCTGGTGGCTGGGCACGGGTGCCATTTTGTGGTTGGTGCGTTTGCCTACATCCACGTTCCGCTGGAGCATGTTCTTTCTCAGCTTTTTGCTGGGCCTGAGCCTGTGGACCACGTCTATCAGCATGCGCTCGCATTCCGTGCTCAATGCCTATATCGGCTTTGTCAGCGTGATCGCTATGTGGAGTTGGCATGAAATGGCTTTTCTCACTGGTTGGCTGGCCGGGCCCAGGCGGGTTGCACTGGACCCCGGTCTGAGCTTGAACCGGCGCTTCGGCCAATCTGTCATGGCGCTGCTCTACCACGAGGTGGCACTGCTGTTCAATTTCGGCGTGCTATTGGCTTTGCAACAAGGCCAGCCTAACCATGTGGCACTGTGCACCTTCGCATTGCTGTGGTGCATGCGCTTGAGCGCCAAGCTCAATTTGTTTTTCGGCGTGCCGCAAGTCGGCGAACAATATTTGCCCGTGCACTTGCGCTACATCGGCAGCTATTTCAAAAGCGGCCGTATCAGCCCGTTTTTCTTTTTCACTATTACTTTGTCCGTGGTTATATGGACATGGATGGTGTGGGAACTCAAAACCGGCGCAGTCACCATCAGCACTGGCTGGGTACTGCTGTCTTCGCTCTTGGGATTGGCCATCATTGAACATCTGTTGATGGTGATTGCCCTGCCCTTGCAACGCTTATGGGGCTGGGCTATGAAACGCAGCCCCTATGGCACAAATCGCGCACCGCTGGCAGACACCACAGTTGCTGTCAGAGTGCCTGTGACAGCAACTAACCAGGCAGATGCAGCATGAACGCATTTCGAGCACTTGAAGACCGATCCGCCGGAGACACACCGGCCAAACATTCCCCGCGAGCCTTGGTCATAGGCAGTGGTTTCGGCGGCTTGGCTGCAGCCATACGCTTGAGCGTGATGGGCTACCAAGTACAAGTGCTGGAAAAATTGGATGCACCCGGCGGCCGTGCTTATGTGCACAAGCAAGACGGTTTCACTTTCGACGCCGGCCCCACCATCATCACCTTGCCGCATTTGCTCGAAGAGTTGTTCACGCTGTGTGGCGAACGCATGCAAGACCATGTGGATTTGCGCCCCATGTCGCCGTTCTACCGCATACGTTTTGACGACGGCACGCACTTTGATTACAGCAATGATGAAGCATCCATGCTGGCGCAAATTGAGGCCATCAGCCCGGTCGATGTGCAAGGCTTCAAAGACTTGATGAAAGCCTCGGCCCAGTGTTACCAACTGGGCTTTGTCGAACTCGGCTCTGTTCCTTTTGAGACCTTGACCGATGTTGTCAAAGCCCTGCCTAATCTGGCGCGCATGAAGGCCTGGCGATCCATTTACAGCATGGTGTCTTCTTATTTGAAGCACCCCAAGCTGCGCATCGTCATGAGTTTTCACCCGCTACTGATAGGTGGCAATCCGTTTTCAGTCACTTGCGTGTATTCGCTGATTCACATACTGGAGCAACGCTGGGGCGTGCATTCGGCCATGGGCGGCACCGGTGCCATTGTCAACGCGCTGGTGAAGCTGCTGCAAAACCGCATGGTGCCCATACATTACAACGCCCCCGTCACACGCATACGCGTAGAGCACGGCAAGGCGGTGGGCGTGGAACTGCAAAACGGTGAATTCATAGCCGCGGAAATTATCGTCAGCAATGCAGATGCCGCCTGGACTTACAAACACCTGATACAAGAAAAATACCGCCCCAGTTGGAGCAACCGCCGCATCGACAAAGGCAATTACTCCTCCGGTTTATTCGTCTGGTATTTCGGCACTGACAAACAGTACAAAGACGTGCCGCACCACATGATGGTGCTTGGCCCGCGTTACAAAGGCTTGCTGCAAGACATTTTCAAAAACCACAAGCTGTCCAAAGATTTCAGCTTGTACTTGTACCGGCCTACCGCCACCGATCCCTCGCTGGCGCCAGCCGGTTGCGATGCGTTTTATGCCTTGTCGGTGGTGCCCAATTTGAGCAGCGGCACCGACTGGCCAGCCATCACCGAACAATACCGCGAAGCCATTGCCACAGTGTTGCAAGACAGCGTGTTACCAGATTTAAAACAACATATTGTCAGTTCCAAGGTCACGACACCGCAGGATTTTCAAGACCGCTTGTGGTCCTTCAAAGGCGCGGGCTTCGGGCTTGAACCCGTCATCACGCAAAGCGCGTGGTTTCGCCCGCACAACCGCAGCGAAGACATTCAAAATTTATTCCTGGTAGGCGCCGGTACTCAACCGGGTGCAGGCGTGCCCAGTGTGCTGATGTCAGCCAAAATGCTAGAACAGGTGGTACCTCATGCCCTTGCCTTTCACTGACCAGGCCGACCGCGACCTGGCCGCTTGCGTCGAAATGATGCGCGGCGGATCTAAGACTTTTTTTGCAGCCAGCCGTTTGCTGCCCAAGCGCATACGCGATGCAGCCATTGCCTTGTACGCGTTTTGCCGCGTGGCAGACGACATGGTGGATTTGGGCGACTCCATAGAGCGTAGCTTGAAAGTGCTGCACCATAGGCTGGACCGCATTTTC
>Ga0209768_10000427_pt1 | contig 28993 bp, 26 predicted proteins | sample LauGreSBDMM110SD_3_FD_187564 | JGI IMG/M metagenome (GOLD analysis project Ga0209768, IMG submission 187564) | Freshwater lake microbial communities from Lake Michigan, USA - Sp13.BD.MM110.SD (SPAdes) (version 2) | ecosystem: Environmental > Aquatic > Freshwater > Lake | place: Lake Michigan... | reverse complement strand
CTGCACATTCATCTCATAGGCCAGATGCGGCATATGATAATCATCTTGAGCAATCGTCGTCGCACCAAAGGTATTGGTCTCGATTAAATCTGCGCCTGCCGCTAAATACTGTTCATGGATTTCTTGGATCACATGCGGTTGGGTGAGCGTTAAGAGCTCGTTATTCCCTTTGACGAAAATTTCTTTACCTGGCACGGCAAAGTTTGCAAAACGCTCGCCGCGATAATCTTCTTCTGTCAGCTTATAACGCTGAATCATAGTGCCCATAGCACCATCAAGAATCAATATGCGCTGTGATAGTAAATCACGCAAAATCGTTTCAGTTGTAGATATAGCGTCGCGTTTCATGTGCTCAAAAAATTTAATCGCTGCAGAAAATAAAAAACCCGGCCTGCAAAGCAAAGCCGGGCATGCATGCCGCTTTAGCAGTATTTGTGTAGGACTTTCACCTCGGCGCCCGCAAGCTGGTTTTGACTTGAATAATCAAATCGGCGCTGTCGAATTATACGTTAATTCAAGAATGAATTTCGAAGCTCTGACCCGACTTCATAGGGAAACCCTTAACAAATTCAACAGCTGGCAGTCGTTTGCCTCCCGGCTTTTGTAATTCCTTCAACACTAAAGCCCCATGACCACAAGCGACTGTGACACCTTGTTCCGTGACGCTTAAAATTTGCCCAGGCTCACCCGTTAAATTTTCGCATTCAGCATGCCAAATTTTTAATGTGATTCCCGCTATTTCTGCGCTTGCTGCAGGAAAGGGATTGAATGCCCTGATCTTGCGTTCCAAAATAGTCGCTGGCGCTTGAAAATTCAATGCTGCCTCTTGCTTGGTAATTTTTGCTGCATAGGTCACGCCCATTTCAGGTTGAGGTGTGGCTGCTAACTTGCCTGTCTCGAGTGCGCGCATAGCGTCAACAATTAAACGACCACCCAAATTTGCTAGCCTGTCATGCAAATCACCCGTCGTGTCCTCTGCTTGTATGTCCACTGCTTCACTGAGTAACATAGCGCCTGTGTCTAAGCCCCGGTCCATTTGCATAATCGTGATGCCAGTTTGGGTATCACCTGCTTCTATCGCTCTATGTATAGGTGCAGCGCCTCGCCAACGTGGAAGCAAAGAGCCATGAATATTGATACAACCTAGACGCGGAATACTTAAAACAGATTGCGGCAATAACAATCCATATGCTGCAACCACCATCACATCATGCAGCGTGGCTTGTAATAAATCATGCGCTGCTGTTGCCTCTTCTGCATATTTTCCATCTAGGCGTAAGGATGTGGGTTGCGCAACGGGTATGTCATGTGTCAGTGCAAATTGTTTGACGGAAGAGGGATGCAATTGCATGCCACGTCCTGCAGGTCTATCTGGCTGAGTCAGCACCAAAGGAATTGCGTAACCTGCAGCATGCAATGCAGCTAATGCCGAAACCGCAAACTCCGGTGTACCTGCAAATATAATTTTCATTGCAAGATTATAGTGGCTTGCAGCTGGGCTTGATGGGCCTGATGGACTTTACTTACGCGGTGTGGAATGTTGTGCGGCTATCAATTTGCACTAATTAGTCACTTCGACCTTGTCTTTTTTAAGTTCGCGCTCTTCTTTTAAGAGTTTAGTTTTAATGCGATTACGTTTTAAGGGAGAGAGATATTCAACAAAGACCTTGCCTAACAGATGGTCCATTTCATGTTGTATACAGACTGCCAACAGGCCATCGGCTTGTTGTTCAAAAATTTTACCTTCAGCATCCTGAGCTTTGACCTTAACTTCTACTGCGCGCGCCACGCCATCATAAATACCCGGCACGGATAAACATCCTTCTTCATGAATTTTGCGCTCTTCACTGGCCCAGATAATTTCTGGGTTAATCAGCACGAGTAATTGATCTCTGGTTTCAGACACATCAATCACAATTAATCTTTCATGTACGTCAACTTGTGTCGCTGCAAGCCCTACACCGGGCGCCTCATACATGGTTTCCGCCATATCAGCGATTAATTTTTTTAAGCGATCATCAAATACCAGCACAGGCTTAGCAACTTTATGCAAGCGAGAATCTGGGTAACGCAGTATGGACAGGAGTGACATTCAGCTTTTATACAACATCAAAAAAAATAGCACGGTTTTCATTCAAAGAAGTTGGTTAGCTAGTGCAAAATCCCCGTCTTCTCGCGCTTAGGCTTGTGCGTAATCTGATCATGGATATGGGACTGGCAACCGATGAAAAAGTTTAGCACAGCTGTATTTTTCTTCCTCATGAGCTCAGCCCTAGGCGCCAACCTCAGTACTAAGACTAAAATCGCACCTGTTACATCCTCTAAACCGTCCCCAATTCCAGCTGTGCTTGCATCTCCTACCACTACCACACTAAAACTAAGTCCACGGGCACGTATAGAAACACAAGCACCGGTTGCATCGCCCACTTTTATTACACAAAGTTTTTTTATTCTACGTTCACAGCTGCTATTTCTAAATGCTATCGATGTCATCCTAGCGCCTAGCATCAGCACGATACAAGCAGGCCAGGTCTTAGGAGGAGTGCATCAGTCTGTATTCGCAGTCGGCACATTACACCAACAAACTTCATTTGATGTGGTTCGAAATTGGCAAAAAATCATCGATCCATTAAATGGGCAGTTGCTCGGTATTGTAGGCAAACGCATAGGCAAAGTAGAACTCGTACTTGCTGCTAATTCCAATAACGCTTTACATGAATTCATAGTCACGCAAGCATGGTCTGAATTATCTGCGGGTGATTTGTTGCTACCCGCAGCCAGAGATGAGAGGTCGAATCCTGTATTCGATAACCAATCCACCCAAGTCCAAGCTGCATCAGGTCGCGTCACTACTTTAATGCGCGAAGGGATATGGGCTGGCACTCTCGATGTCGTCGCAATTAATCTAGGTACTCAGCAAGGCATGCATACTGGGGCGACCTTATCGGTCTTAAAGCAAGCTAAAATGAATCATCCCTATGCGCTAACCATCCCCTCTCAGTCTGTTATGCAAACTATTGCAACGCTATTTGTATTCGATGTGAACGAGCTCGCTGCTTTTGCTGTTGTGATGCAGGCCAGTGATGTTATTTCTGTTGGTGATAGCGTTGTATCGATACGGACACCGAGCAAATGAAACAACAAGATGGTTTAGCTGCATGGCTCAGACTGATGGCAACCGTAGGTGTGGGTACGCAAACTGCACGAGATTTTCTCACCCACTTTGGTCTGCCTGAGGAAATTTTCAACGCAGGTTTTTCTGCTCTACAAAAACGCATTCCTGAAAAAATTGCACGCATCTTGTCTGCGCCAATTGCGCCGGACATTCAAACCCACATAGAACAAACCTTAGCTTGGGCAGCGCAAGAAAATAATCATGTCATCACGCTTGCTGATACTAGCTATCCGCAAGCTTTACTGCGTATTGCGGACCCACCCACACTGCTTTATGCAAAAGGCAATAGTGCTCTATTAAACAAGCCATCGATTGCGATAGTGGGTAGTCGAAATGCCAGCGCACAAGGCATGTTGAATGCCGATCGCTTTGCGCAAAATTTAAGCGATGCTGGATTAACTGTCGTCTCCGGTCTCGCTTTAGGTATCGATACCGGCGCTCACACCGGCGCCCTACAATCTGCCAAAGCTGCCAATAAAGCCACCAATATCGGATCGAGTATTGCTGTCGTTGGAACCGGCCTAGATATTGTCTATCCAGCTGCAAATCGAGCACTTGCCCACCAGTTAGCCGACGTTGGCTGCATAATAAGCGAATATCCCTTAGGTACGCCGGCGATAGCGCATAACTTCCCACGTCGAAATCGTATTATTAGTGGGCTCTCCTTGGGCGTATTAGTCGTCGAAGCTGCGGCACAATCCGGCTCATTGATTACAGCCCGCAGTGCATTGGAGCAGGGACGCGAAGTGTTTGCTATTCCTGGTTCGATACATTCGCCGCTAGCCAAAGGATGTCATCAACTCATACGACAAGGAGCCAAGCTAGTGGAGTCGGCGCAAGATATTCTTGAGGAGCTGCGTTGGGACCATCCGCTTCTTCAAGCTAACCTAGGCAATACGACGCAGATTGCTGCTTCAAATTTATCTGATCCCAAACTGCAAAGTTTGTTGGAAAACATGGGGCATGATGCTCTGAGCGTAGATCAACTAGTCGCTCGCTCTGGCCTTCCAGTCGCTTCTGTTCAAGCAGCCCTTCTGCATTTAGAAATGCAGGGACATATTGAATGTCTGGCTGGAGGACAAGTTAGGCGCTTAATTGCATAAAAGTTTATTTTTTTAAATAAATTACGCTGATTTACACCCAGCTCGCTAATTAATTAAATTGCACTAACACTAGGAATTTAATGAAAAAAAGCCAGTTTTCGCCCAATTCTAACTAAATTTCTACTAATTTTGGCTTGTGTCGCCTCTCAGTTAACGCTACATTAGAGCAATGTTTGATGTCCTCGTTTACCTATACGAAACCTATTACCGCCCAGATGCCTGCCCTGATTCAGAGGCTTTGGCAAAAAAATTGACGGCTATCGGTTTTGAACAAGATGAAATCACCAAAGCGCTAGGTTGGCTGACTGACCTCGCCCAAACCACGAATGAAATTTTTAGCCAGCAAGCTAGGCAGACAGCATTTTCTTTTGGATTTCGTGTCTATGCTGAACAAGAATTCGAGATTTTAGGTACGCCTGCCATCGGTTTCATTCAATTTTTAGAGTCTGCTGAAGTGATTAATGCTCTGCAGCGAGAAATCGTGGTCGAGCGTGCATGCGCTTCAAGCGAATCGCCGATTTCTCTTGATAAGCTAAAAGTCATCGTATTAATGGTGCTATGGAGTCAAGGCAAAGAACCAGACGGCTTAATGTTTGATGAGCTGTTCAGCGATGAAGATGATTCAGAAACCCGCCTTTATCACTAATAATTCCGTACCAAGTTCGAGAAAGCCCGCTAAATTAGCGGGCTTTTGATTTTTTAAGCATCCAAAAAATTTACCGAATTGCAATCAGGTAAAGATGAGAACAGTAACTTTAAAGCGTGTAACTTGCGGATTTTGCAGCAACCCGCTTATCATTGGCCGCACAACGATTGATGTTGCCAAAAAACTAGTTTTGAGCAGCTCAATAAAATGCCGGTGTTTACAAACACAGCGATTGCCACATGAGTATTCCAGATTCGGACAGACACTATGACTAAAACGCTCATCATTGCAGAGAAGCCTTCTGTTGCAAATGATATTGCCAAGACTTTGGGCGGCTTTACTAAACACGATGAGTACTTCGAATCCGACGACTATGTTTTGTCGTCGGCAGTTGGTCATCTGGTCGAGATCGCCGTTCCAGAAGAATACGATGTAAAACGCGGTAAATGGTCATTCAATCATTTACCCATGATTCCGCCTCACTTTGCGCTCAATCCTATAGAAAAAACGCATGCGCGTTTAAAAGTACTTGGTAAATTAATTAAGCGTAAAGATGTAGGTGCACTAATCAACGCATGTGATGCGGGGCGCGAAGGTGAATTAATTTTCCGTCTCATCGTGCAATACGCCAAAGCAAAACAACCTATACAGCGCTTATGGCTACAGTCCATGACACCAGGCGCAATCCGCGAAGCCTTTACGCATTTGCGTGCGGATGAAGAAATGATGCCCTTGGCAGATGCAGCGCGCTGTAGAAGTGAAGCTGACTGGCTAATTGGTATTAATGGCACCCGCGCCATGACAGCTTTTAATTCCAAAGAAGGTGGCTTTTATCTCACAACAGTAGGTCGCGTACAAACACCTACGCTCTCTATCGTTGTTGAGCGTGAAGAAAAAATTAAACGTTTTATTTCGCGTGATTTCTGGGAAGTACGTGCTGAATTTGTATGCGCACAAGGCGTGTATGAAGGCAGATGGTTAGATACAAAATTCAAAAAAGATGAAACTGATCCAGAGAAAAAAGCAGAACGTCTCTGGAGCAAAGCTGCTGCCGATTCTATTGTGGCTGCGTGTAGAGAAAAATCAGGCAGTGTCACTGAAGAAGCCAAACCAACGACTTCTATGGCACCGGCTTTATTCGACCTCACTAGCTTGCAAAGAGAAGCGAATGCACGCTTTGGTTTCTCTGCCAAGAACACACTAGGCTTAGCGCAAGCACTGTATGAAAAACACAAAGTACTGACCTATCCGCGTACTGATTCAAGACACCTGCCAGAAGATTATTTGAATACAGTTAAAGAAACGATGGAGATGTTAGGTGAGAACAATAATTACTATCAGTTCTCATCACAAGTTTTAAAAAATAATTGGGTCAAACCGAATAAACGTATTTTCGATAATACGAAAATTAGCGATCACTTTGCGATCATCCCTACGACGCAAGCGCCTAAAAGTCTGTCTGAGCCTGAACAAAAACTGTATGACTTAGTGACACGTCGTTTCTTAGCCATATTCTTCCCAGCAGCAGAATTTTTAGTCACCACACGTTTTACGGAAGTATCGGGTCATCAATTTAAGACCGAAGGTAAAGTGCTGACTAATCCTGGATGGTTAGCGGTCTACGGCAAAGAAGTCATCGATGAAAAGCCAAATAAAGATGGCGAGTCCAGTAGCACTACCTTAGTTGCTGTAGCTAAGGGCGAGAAAGTAAAAACAGAACAAGTGATTCCACATGCACTGGTAACTAAACCACCTGCACGCTATTCAGAAGCGACATTGCTCTCAGCGATGGAGGGCGCTGGAAAACTTATAGAAGATGAAGAGCTGCGTGATGCCATGGCAGGCAAAGGACTAGGCACACCAGCCACACGCGCTGCGACGATTGAAGGCTTATTGAATGAAAAATATCTCGTGCGCGAAGGACGAGAACTCATTCCTACGGCTAAATCATTCCAACTCATGACTTTATTGCGAGGCTTAGATGTCACCGAGCTCACCGCACCTGAATTAACAGGAGAATGGGAATATAAGCTTTCTCAAATCGAGCGTGGCAATATTAGTCGTGAAGAATTCATGCGTGAGATTGCACAAATGACGCAAGTCATTGTTAAGCGCGCGAAAGAATATAACAACGACACTATCCCTGGTGACTATGCCACGCTGAAAACACCATGCCCTAATTGTGGCGCAGTCGTGAAAGAAAATTACCGACGCTTTAACTGTACTAAGTGCGAATTTTCTATGAGTAAAATTCCAGGTGGTAGACAGTTTGAAGTACCTGAAGTTGAAGAATTACTGACAGCGCGCACCATCGGTCCCTTACAAGGTTTTCGTTCTAAGATGGGTCGACCTTTCGCAGCGATTTTAAAAATTTCGCGCGATGAGGAAATTAAAAACTTCAAACTTGAATTTGATTTTGGTCAGGGTTCGCAAGATGATGAAAATGCAGAGCCGGTTGATTTCACTGGTCAAACATCCTTAGGCCCTTGCCCTAAATGCGGCAGTGGTGTGTATGAAATGGGTCTGGCTTATTTCTGTGAAAAGACTTTAGCGAAACCTAAGGCCTGTGATTTCCGTAGTGGTCGTATCGTATTGCAGCAAGAAATTTTGCCTGAACAAATGGTGAAATTACTTAACGATGGCAAGACCGACCTTTTACCTGGCTTTGTTTCACAACGTACTCGTCGACCTTTTAAAGCTTATCTCGCCAAGGGCAAAGATGGCAAAGTAGGCTTTGAATTTGAAGAGCGTAAACCTAAAGGCGATGGGTCAAAAACCAAAGCAACTAAAACAACTAAAGCAGAAAAAGAATCCGGTGAAGAAGAAGCAGTAGCTCCAACAAAAGCTGCTGCTAAAAAAGCAGCAGTGAAGAAAACAGCTGTTAAGAAAACGACTAAAACTGCAGCTAAAAAAATCGCCGTAAAAAAAGCAGTCGCAAAAAAATAACGTAAGCAAGTAAACCTGCCTTTATTTTTTTTTAGGAATGATGGTAGGCTATTCTATTCTTTACTTAGTTCTCCGCTTGCTTCTCCACTCTCTTATCGCTGCTAACTAAAGTGAAGTCTATGTTTAGCGTTTCTCAACCACCCAAACTGAAATCCATCCTAATCGCAAGTGGCTTGATTATTTCACTCGCAATGGGTGTCAGACATGGTTTTGGTTTCTGGCTACAGCCAATTTCACAAGCGCATAACTGGACGCGTGAAACTTATTCGATGGCGATGGCTATACAAAATATTATGTGGGGCTTGTTTGGTCCATTAGCAGGTATAGCAGCAGATAAACTAGGTGTGGCACGCATCGTAATCATCGGTGCAGCACTGTATGTAGCAGGTTTGTTGTGTATGTCTTTTGTTGATCAACCTACGCTCTTCATTATAAGTACAGGCGTATTAATTGGCGCCGCTTTATCTTGTACTGCGTTTGGTCCATTGTCTGGCATAGTCGGTAGATCTACTACTGTGAGTGAACGCTCTTGGGCGTTTGGCATACTGGGTGCTGCAGGATCATTTGGTCAGTTTGTGATGATCCCTGCTGAACAACAACTGATTGCACTCACTAATTGGCAAGATGCTTTGCAATTATTAGCTGTTGCGATTTTAATTGTCATGCTGCCTATGGCATTTTTATTACGCGAACCACCACACGCTGTCACGCATCATCAACATCAGCAAAGTTTGACTGAAGCGATACAGGAAGCGTTTTCTAATCGTTCTTTTCGTCTTCTTATCTGTGGTTATTTTGTTTGTGGATTTCAAGTAGTGTTCATAGGCGTACATCTGCCCGCTTACTTAAAAGATGCCGGATTAGCTGACCCAAGCATTGCCGTCATGGCGTTAGCACTAATAGGTCTGTTTAATATTTTTGGATCTTTTTATGCTGGTAAGTTAGGTGGAACTGTACCTAAACGTTATCTGCTGTCTGGTATTTATTTTTCGCGTGCAGTATTTATTTTGATTTTTATTCTGGCGCCGCTTTCTGCATTTTCTGTTTATGTATTTGCTGCATTCATGGGTTTGCTCTGGCTATCTACCGTTCCTTTAACGAATGGCGTGATCGCAGGTATATTTGGAGTGCGCCATCTTTCTATGTTGTCTGGTTTTGTATTCTTTTCTCATCAGTTAGGTAGCTTTCTTGGTGTGTGGTTAGGTGGTTATCTCTACACCTTAGAAGGAAATTACAACACGGTGTGGATGATTACCATAGGCTTAGGGATTTTTGCGGGTTGTATTAATTTACCCATCAATGAAGATCCCATAACACGACAAGCTCCATCTCTTGCTTAAGATAGTGTATGAGGCTACGACTACAAAAATTATTTTTTCTCAGCCTATTAGCGTTTATTCTCGCTAGTGCTTTTTATGCTTATCTTAGACCTGCATTCATACTGGATTTAGGCAATCGACTTTTACTCTGCTTTTCATGAATAGCCATCCTCATCATTATTCACTAGAGCCGCGCTCTGCTATTCAATCTTTAGGTGCTTCCCGTATTCGTGAAGTGGCTAATGCCGGCATGGGTAGAAAGGATGTACTTCCTTTTTGGTTTGGTGAACCCGATGAAGTGACGCCTGAAACTATACGTTTAGCCGCAAAAAACTCTATTGATTTAGGCGAGACTTTTTATGCTCATAATTTAGGTCTGCCTGTTTTACGTGAAACGATCGCACACTATGCCTCGCAACTGCATGGTGCTACCGATGTTAATCACATTGCAGTTAGCTCATCGGGTGTTTCTGCGCTCATGTTGATTGCACAGCTATTATTTAATCCTGGCGATAGAGTCGTTGCTGTTACGCCGCTGTGGCCTAATTTAATTGAGATACCTAAAATTCTTGGTGCTGAAGTTGTTTCTGTACCTTTAGAGTTAAATACCAGCTCAGCACATCCAACTTGGGAGCTCAATCTTGATCGTTTACTTCAAGCTCTCACGCCTAACACCAAGGCTTTATTTTTAAATTCTCCCAACAATCCAACTGGTTGGATGATTTCACGTGCAGAACAAGAAATTTTATTAGCACACTGTCGCAAGCACGGTATTTGGCTGATTGCTGATGATGTCTATGAAAGATTAGTTTATTCCACGTCCACTTCTGCGTTGCATTGTGCTCCATCTTTTTTAGATATCAGTGAAAGAGATGAACGTGTTATCTCGGTGAATAGTTTTTCTAAATCTTGGTTAATGACAGGTTGGCGTTTAGGTTGGATGCAAATCCCAACTGACCTCATGCAGGGTTTAGGAAAATTAATTGAATACAACACTTCTTGCGCTCCTGTGTTCATACAACGTGCTGGTGTTGTTGCTATTGAGCAGGGCGAAGAGATTATTGCGCGCACGCAAACTCGTTATACAACCGCCAGGGATTTTTTATGCACTCGATTATCTCAACCCTTTTTCCGTGACACCGGATTAATTACGCCTGTGCCGCAAGGCGCTATGTATGTTTTTTTTAAGATTCAAGGACTGTCTGACTCTCTCGAACTCTGCAAAAGCTTAGTTACTGAGGCAGGCTTAGGCCTAGCACCTGGTAGTGCATTTGGCCCTGAAGGTGAGGGCGCGATTCGCTGGTGTTTTGCAAATACACTAGAAAACTTAGAGCTTGGTTGCCAACGACTTGAATATTTTTTAAGATCAAAAAATACGAAGTAATTCCTGCGTTATCTCTTTTCTCTTCCTCTCTAATTTCTTGCTGCTGTTCCTACGCCATCCATTTGAAGAAAATTCTTATTCCAGTCTCAAATCTTATATGCGCAACTTATAAAATAGATTTTGCTAAGCGCAGTAAAATAGCGGCATGGAATTAGCAATCACAGAGTTGGAACAAGCGATTAATCACTGGCGAGGACTTCGTCCCTCTAGCGGTGAGGAACGCGCTTTATCGACTGAGGTCAATGTATTAGCGAATGTTTATGCTTATATGATTTTCCATCACCTTAAAGCCATGCCCCTTGCATCTCTTGATGAAACTGCACAGCGTTTGATTGAGAGCTGGCGTCGCGCTTAACTGCTAGCTTTATTTAAGTACTTAAATCCGGCATTTCACTGCGTTGTTTTCATGCTGCTAAATGGCGCGACTGTCTTTCTGGCGCAACTCCTGCGCTGATTATTTTTTTAGTTTTGTTTTTTGGATCCGTGCTTGCGATCTTGCCGGCATAGTCAGCTCCCACTAATTCATTCGCTGCTTCTGTTGAAAAGCCTTGCTCTACTAACCATTTTTTTATGAGCGTTGCCAGTCTATCGAGTGCAATTTTATGAGTTGCATCTGTTTTATCGTAAAGCCAATCTGATAGTGCGAGAAAATTTTTAAATGGACTGTCGCTTAGAATTTTAGGTAAGGTGGATGAGAATCGACCTGAGTTAGCTACTAAGTCCCAATAGCGTGCAAACCGATTCAGTCTTTGCATGGTTGAAAAATCTAGGCGATCAGTTTCAACAATAGAGTAGGGTGGAAAAGCATCAAATACCATTTTATATTTTTCGGTATGACGAATTATTGGTGTTCCACGCAAACGCTTTAAGATACCGAATTGAATTTCATGCGGATTAAGTGCAACTAACTTATCAAACCCAGCAGCAAAGCTACTTAAATCTTCTCCTGGCAAACCTGCAATCAAATCGACATGTAAATGGGCTTGCGATTCTTCTCTTAACCATCTTAAATTTTGACTCGCTTTTTCATTATTTTGTTTACGACTAACAAGTGACTGCACTTCAGGATTAAATGTTTGTATACCTATTTCAAATTGCAGACTACCTGCTGGAAATTTTTTAATACTAGTTTTTAATTCTTCAGGTAAGTGGTCTGGCACTAATTCAAAATGCGCGAATACGGGATCAGCTGGAAATTGCTCAATTTTGTCTAAGAAAAATTGCAAAATCTTTAAACTCGTTTTTACATTTAAATTGAATGTTCTATCTACAAATTTAAATTGTCGAGCACCACGCTCATACAAGCTTTGTAGTTGTGCTAAAAACGAATCTAATTCAAACGGCCATGCGGTTTTATCTAATGCAGAAAGACAGAATTCACATTTGAATGGGCAACCTCTAGATGCCTCTACATATAGAGTGCGATGCGCAAGATCTTCTTTGGTGTAAAGAGCGTAAGGTGGTGTGATCTGTTCTAAAGGTGGCTGTTCGCCACTATGTACTTTCATCAAGGGTTGTGGGCCATGCAAAATCGCTCTACATAATTTTACGAAACTCATTTCTCCCCAACCTGTGATGAGATGATCAGCTAACTTAACGATTTCCTGATCTTGATATTCATATGAGACTTCTGGCCCGCCCAAAACAATAACAATATCGGGCGCTACCCGCTTTAACATTGCGACGATACGAGTGGTTTCTTCTACATTCCATATATAGACACCGAATCCAATAATACGCGGCTGCATGGCGAGCAGCTTCTCAACGACGTCTGCTGTTCTAGCGCCAATCACAAACTCTTTGAGTTCAGTTTGTGGCGTTAACTCCTGCATATTTGCCAGTAGATAGCGCAGCCCTAAAGAGGCATGGGCAAATCTCGCGTTGAGTGTGCTTAGTACTATGCTCATTACTTTTTCTCTAGTTCTTTTGTATGCGCTATGTGCTGTTAGGCGAATTCTGCCAACATCAGTGTTGCTTGATGTGCGTGAATGGCCTGCGCTGTCTGTGATTTTTCATGTCGGGGATTATAGGCAATCTACCTTTTTCAGGCCGAGAATGATTGCTTTACTCGTAAGGAAAGCCTTGCTTACAGCCCTTTTTATTGCCATTAAATTAATTAACTCATAGTTTTTTGCTGCTTCGCACAAAAACTTCTTGACAGCTTTTTAAAACACCCTAAAATCGGGTTTGTTGCGACGCACAAAGAGGTGTCGCTGAACGAATCATTTTTTTATTAGGGAGTTTAACTATGTTCTCGAACACCGACCAATTTTCCAGCGCAACCAAAGCAACCATCGAATCAAATCTGGCTACGATGAATGAATTAACCAGCAAAGCACTAAGCAATTTCGCAGAATTGATGGAGCTGAACCTAGCTACTGCAAAATTATCTTTAGAGCAGTCTGCTGCTGCTGCGCATCAAATTCTGTCCGCAAAAGACGCACAAGAAATTTTCAGCGTCACTTCTGCACATGCACAACCAAATACCGAAAAAGCGATGGCTTATGGTCGTCAATTAGCCAGCATTGCTTCAAAAACCCAAGCTGAATTCACCAAAGCTGCTGAAGTTCGCGTTGCTGAGTCTTCGCATCAAGTGACTGCGTTGATCGACGAATTAACAAAAACTGCTCCAGCTGGTTCAGAAAATGCAGTCGCAATGATGAAAGCGACAATCTCTAACGCGAATGCTAGCTACGAACAATTCACCAAAGCAGCTAAGCAAGCTGGTGTTGCATTGGAAGATAACATCAACCAAGCAGCAAAGCATTTTTCACCTGCTAGCGAAAAGCCTGCTAAAGCTAAGAAGTAATTAATTTTTAGTTTGTGAAAAAAGGCCGTGATCATCACGGCCTTTTTTTATGTGGCTTTGCTTTTAATGCTGCGTTACTTTTAATGCGCACAAATCGATAGTGCCACCGCTTCAGCTACACGTATACCATCTATTGCAGCAGACATAATACCGCCGGCATAACCGGCGCCTTCACCAGCTGGATAAAAACCACTTGTATTGATGCTTTGAAAATTGTCGTTGCGCTTGATACGAACCGGTGAAGAAGTTCGCGTTTCTACTCCAGTTAACAAAGCATCTGCTAAAGCAAAGCCAGGAATCTTTTTATCAAAAGCCGGCAAGGCTTCACGTATTGCTGCAATCGCATACTCTGGTAAGGCATGGCTTAGATCACCTAAGGTCACACCTGGTTTATAAGAGGGCAATACGGATCCAAATTTTGTTGAAGGATGATTTGCTATGAAATCGCCCACCAACTGTCCTGGTGCATTATAGTTTTCGCCACCAAGCATATAAGCGCGTGACTCAAGCTTTCTTTGAAAATCGATTCCTGCTAAGGGGCCTTCACCACAATCTGCAGGTGTTAATCCCACCACGATGCCTGCATTGGCATTTCTCTCATTGCGTGAATACTGACTCATACCATTGGTAACCACTCTACCTGGCTCTGAGGATGCAGCGACTACAGTACCGCCGGGACACATACAAAAGCTGTACACCGAGCGTCCATTGCTTGCATGATGAACGAGTTTGTAATCAGCTGCGCCTAAAATTGGATTACCAGCATGTGATCCGAAGCGACAACGATCAATCAAAGATTGTGGATGTTCTATCCTAAAACCCACCGAGAATGCTTTTGCTTCCAAATAGACGCCACGTTTATGCAGCATATGAAAGGTATCGCGTGCGCTATGACCAATTGCAAAAATCACATGATGACAAGCTAATGTTTCACCATTTGATAATGTGATACCTTTTACCTTGCCATCCACTATCTCTATATCATCTACTTTTTGTTCGAAATGAAATTCACCACCCAGCGCAATAATTTTTTCGCGCATGCGCTCTATCATTTTTACCAAACGAAATGTACCTATGTGTGGTTTGCTCACATACAAAATGTCTTCGGGCGCATCTGCTGCAACAAATTCTTCTAATACTTTTCTACTGTAATGTTTAGGGTCGCTAACTTGCGTCCATAACTTACCATCGGAAAAAGTACCCGCACCACCTTCTCCAAACTGAACATTTGATTCAGGATGTAACTCGCGCTTACGCCACAGTCCAAATGTATCCTTGGTTCGTTCACGCACTTCTTTACCACGTTCGATAATGATGGGACGAAATCCCATTTGACTCAGTATCAGTGCTGCAAATAATCCACAAGGACCAAAGCCAACTACTACCGGTCTTAAGTTCTGCTTGTCGCTTGGAGCATGCGCGACATAGCGATATTCCATATCCGGCGTGAGTGAAAGTTTACTATTAACTTTATTTAATTTTTCGCGCGCAAGCACGGTGACTTCATCATGCACTTCTACGTCTAAGGTATAGACCAATTGAATTGCCGATTTTTTTCTAGCGTCATAGCCGCGCCGAAAAATGGTGTAGTCAATTAAATCTTGTTCGGCAATAGCTAAGCGCTGAATCACATATTTTTTTAATGCGGATTCAGTATGATCTAATGGAAGCAGGCAATCCGTTAATCTAAGCATGCAATGAAAGTAAAAGTACGTTGGGCATGCGGAGGCATTCGTCCTATGTTTCTTACTGTGTTGCTATCGTATTTTACTCTACCCCTTTTTAGGCTAGTGATTTCAACTGCATTTCTGCTGCAGGCAAAGCTTGGGAGTGGGTCGTGAGTAAGTTATCATGGGACTTGCCTTCACATTACGTTTAATCTCTTCTTACGAGCATGTATGAAAAAAAGTAGTCAACCCGCAATTTCTAGCGACGCAAATCCTTATATTAAAGTTAGACACTCTGACATACATGGCAATGGCGTTTTTGCCGCTCGTAAAATACCTGAAGGTACGCGCATTATTGAATACACAGGCACTAGGATATCGAGCAAAGAAGCAGATAAACGTGCAGGTCTAGATCCCGACAATCCTCACCATACTTTTTTCTTTAGCTTAGAAAGCGGAAAGATTATTGATGGCGGTGATGGCGGTGGTGATGCGCGTTGGATTAATCATTCCTGCGCACCAAATTGTGAAGCTCAAGAAGAAGGTAAGAAAGTTTTTATCCACGCTATTCAAGACATTAAGCGTGGTGAAGAACTTTCATATGATTATGGTTTAGTGATTGATGACAAAATCACAAAATCACTTAAAAAGGATTATGAATGCCGGTGTGGCGCAAAAGAATGCCGGCACACTATGCTCTCACTAGCTAAAAAGAAAAAGAAAAAAGCAGCAAAGAAAAAAGACTGAATGATTTAATGAATGATCAAGTACAACATTAATTGATACTTCAGTCTTTGCGCGCCAAGGCAAGAAACTCAGTACGCATAGCCAGATTGGGTTGCAATTCACCTAGCATGGCGGAGGTAACGGTTTCTTCACCAGGGGTGCGTATGCCTCGACTCTCCATGCATAAATGTCGGCATCGAATCACCACACCAACTGCCTTAGGTTGTAGTGATTCCATCAACGCATTAGCGACTTGTATGGTTAAACGCTCTTGCACTTGCAAGCGCTTTGCAAAACATTCCATTAAGCGGGTTAATTTTGATAACCCAACAATTTTCCCATCTGGCATATAGCCTATGGTCGCCTTACCAAAAAAAGGCGCGAGATGATGTTCGCAATGACTGTAGACAGGTATGTTACGCACGACAATCAATTCATTGTATTGCTCTGCACCGTCTTCAAATGTTTTTAATAAGTCTGCAGGATTTTGCGTGTAGCCTGCGGTCCAATGCTTCCACGCTTTTTCTACACGCGCTGGCGTTTCACGTAGCCCTGGACGATCCGGGTCTTCACCTAAGCTAATTAAAAATCGACGCCAATCATTTTCACTGAACTCGGTAGACATAAGATTCTTTCTTTTAAACCTGCTTTATTTCATTAACGTCACTCTCAACGCTAATTTCTAGCGCAATAGTGTAGCGTTTTTTATTTGATGCTTTCATGCTAACCGATTTTTGATTTTATTTTTTGTGGCAGCTTATCTGCTCGTTCTTTTATACGACTCTATGAATATGCGTTAATCTCTAGCCCTGCGCAATTTGCCTGAAATTAAAGGTAAATTTTCTGCGCATGATGCGTATTTTTGTTTTTTCATTTTTACATCAACACTATGAGACCTATGAAAAGCCCTAATTTATTTAGTACTAATTCACTACTTATCTTGTGTTTGCTTGTTGCTAGCAATGTATTAGCCGCACCTTTTGCTTATGTACCAAATGAAAAATCTGGCACCTTATCTGTGATTGATACGGAAACAGATAGTGTGGTGGCTGAAATTAAGGCAGGAGATAAGCCACGTGGATTGGCTGTCTCTAAAGATGGCAAAACACTGTATGTCAGTGACCAACCTAACAATGTGCTGGTCAAGGTAGATTTGGAAAACCGCGTCGCGTCTGGAACGGTAGAGTTAGGTGAATCTCCTGAAGGCGTTTCTATATCACCCGATGGTAAATGGGTGGTTGCTGCATCTGAGATTTCAAATTCCGTTAACTTTGTAGCGACTGACACCAATAAAAAAATATTTGCAGTAAAAACTAAGGGTAAAAATCCTGAACATGCTGTTTTCAGTCCGGATGGAAAATGGCTTTATGTTTCTGCTGAAGAGGCAGACAGGGTTGATGTGATTGACGTTGCTAAGCGCAAGCAAGTTGGCTCAGTCAAAGTGGGAGAGCGTCCAAGGGGCATTGCTTTTCTACCTGACAGTAAAGTTGCTTATGTTGCATCTGAAATTGCAAGCATGGTGTATGCGATTGATGTAAAAACTAAAAAAGTTATTAAACAAATTAAAACTGGTAATTTTTGTAATGGCGTCACTGCTTCTCCTGACGGTAAGAGAGTTTATATCTCGAATGGTAAAGATGGGACTGTGTCAGCCATCGATACAAGTGACAACACTGTCATCGCTACTATCACAGTAGGAAAACGTCCTTGGAACATGGCAATCACACCAGACAGCAAGAAGTTATATGTTGCCAATGGTAGATCTAACTCAGTATCTGTAATCGATACTGAGAAACTTCAGGTGAGTTCTGAAATCAAAGTCGGTGAAATACCTTGGGGTGTTGTTATTTTTAGGTAATTTATTTACTTAGTTTATTTTCTATTTTGTATCTTTTTTTGAAATGGATGTGTGATGTTTTTTGAAACTAAAGATTTAATAAGAGGTTAACTATTAATGGTGAAAATAATTCACTTGTAACAGACTAGTCATAGATCCTATATTCCTTAGCCCACATGCATTATCGCGTTTCTATCTCTATTTTAATCGTTAAAAATTAAATGAAGGTTTCGCAGGGGTTGTATTCTAACGTTTCGTATTTATAAAACAATCGGAGATTAAATTGGCCAAATCCAACGTAATAGTAAAAGGCGTACTCGCTACTGCCGTATTCCTGGCGTTTGCAGGAACTGGTTTCGCAAAAGACGAAAATCTGGAAAAGATTTCGGCTATGAAGAACACCAACACCGACATGAACATCAAGACTGTCGATCAAACTGGTAAAAACGCTGATGCGATCAAAGCTAACTTGAAAAAAATCAAGTTACCAGAAGGTTTCAAAATTGAACTTTACGCTATCGTTCCTGATGCGCGTTACATGGCAGTTGCTCCATCAACCAACATGCTGTTTGTTGGTACACGCAAAACTACAGTTTGGGCTGTTACCGATCGTAACAACGACAACGTAGCTGATGAAGTGAAGCCATTCGCTCCTTCCATCAAGTTCAGCAATCCTAACGGCGTATGCTGGACCAAGGATGGCTTTTTGATCGTTACTGAATCCAACCGTGTATTGAACTTCCCAGCTGCTGAATACTTCTACGAAGGTCCAGACGTTGCTGTTATCACCGTTGTTCCAGAAGGCGGTCTGATTCCAGTTGAAGAGCAGTCATACAACCACACCGGCCGTGTTTGCCGTGTTGCTGGCGATGGCAAGCTCTATATCACTTTAGGTCAACCATACAACGTTCAACCTAAAGACAAAATCGACCTCTATAACAAAACCGGTATCGGTGGTGTTATTCGTTTAGACCCATTCAATGGTTCTGGCAAAGAGGTTTATGCAATGGGTATGCGTAATCCAGCTGGTATCGAAATTGATGCAGATGGCAAAACCATTTGGACCACCGACAACCAAGTTGACGGTTTAGGTAATGACATCCCTCCTGGCGAACTCAACAAGCTGACCAAAGCTGGTCAACATTTTGGTTTCCCATACTGGAACGGTAAATTCAAAGTTGCTGGTTCTGGTGCAGCTCCTGAATTGAAAGACATGAAAGAGCCAGCAGGCGCAGTGTTCCCACAAGTTGAGTTCCCTGCTCACCAAGCTCAGTTAGGTCTGACACGTTACACCGGTAAAGCATTCCCTAAGAAATTCCAAGGTGGTCTGTTTGTAGCATCACATGGTTCTTGGAATCGTACCGAGCCTAGCGGCTATCTGATCAACTACGTGCCTATCGGTGCTGACGGCAATGCAGGTAAAGCAGAGGTGTTTGCTGATGGTTTCTTGGATCCAGTTAGCAAGCGCGCAATGGGTCGTCCAGTTGACGTAGCTAATCTGCCAGACGGTTCTATCTTAGTTTCCGATGACTACGCTGGCGCTATCTATCGCATCAGCTACGCTGGTAACTAATTATTCTGTCTGTTAGGAAGTAAGATTGCCAGAGTGAATAAGCTCTGGCATCTCTTCCAAGCATAAGGGTAAGTTTTTGTTTTTCTGAATCGCCTGACTCGATATGTCGAGTCAGGCGATTTTTTAATCTCTATTGAATCAACACCATGAAATTATCTAATTTAATTTTCTGCGCAATGATTGTTGCAGGAATTCATACACAAGCTTGTGCTGCTGATCTTGTTGCAGGCGAAAAAATTTCTCAAAGCTGTGCTTTATGTCACGGTCAATTTGGCATTACCACTATGGCCGGCACACCTTCTATTGCAGGACAACCAGAAGTTTATTTGTCTAGTCAACTTAAACAATTTCGTGATGGTAAACGTCAAAATGCTGTGATGGGTCAGATGGCAAAGCCACTCTCCGATGCGGATATAGACAATGTATCAGCTTGGTTTGCTCAGTTCGAAACTGAACTTAAAAAACGTTAAGACTTCATTTACTAAACTAAAAAATCCTGCGTTGCTATGAATGCGATGCAGGATTTTTTTAGTAAGAACAGTAAATTTTATTTACTTTGCATTTTTAGTTTTTTCCGCAAGTATTTTCTTGGCATCGAGATGACCAGCGTCATCCGCCATGTTTAATGCATTCTTGCCGCGATTATCAACCAGCTCCGGATCGGCACCTCTAGCCAATAAAGCCTCTACCGTTTTTGTGTGGCCTGAGCCTGCTGCCCACATCAATACAGTCAAATCATTTGCATAGTGCGCGTTGATGTCAACATCTTTAGCCAACAGCAGTTCAACAGTCTCCGTAGCGCCCACACCCGCTGCGTACACGATGGCTGTTTTTTTCAGTTGATCGACTGCGTGAATATCCGCATTTTTTTCTATGAGTTTTTTTGCCATCTGCGCATCATCTGTAAATGCAGCAGCCATTAATGGGGTCACTTTAGAGGTGTTGGCCACATGTATATTTGCTCCGCTTTCTAGCAAATAGAGTGCAATTTCCTTGTTCTTCGCTTTAATCGCCATCATCAACAGACTTTCGCCCGGTCGATTGCGCGCATTCATGTTCGCACCATGCTGCTCGATCAGCATTTTTAACTTTGGTAAGTTACCCGCTCTCACTGCTGCTAAGGCTTCGTTATGTGGATTTTCTGGAGGCTGGGAATTTGCTGCAACGCAAAAACATAGCATGAGAATTTTAAATAAAGTTTGTGTAATTAATTTCATATTTAAATCCTAAAAATTTGTTATTTCCTCTTGTTAATTTCTTGAACAAACACTACGATCACAAAACGCAATAATAATATGTTTCTTATTGCAATAAATAAGAATGTCCGGTAAAAATTCCGTTACAGGAATTAGATTGAGCTGAATCTATTATGTTTTTTGATTCAGACATTAATCGCCGGATAGTGGAGACCTTCAACCCATTACGAGAGGAAGTTAAATGGCTCTGAATAAGATGCTTAAGGCGCTCGTGGCTACCAGCTTAGTTGTTGCTGGCTCGTCCTACGCGCAAGAACCTATCGCTGGCGCTGGCATTAAGCCTATCGCTATGCCGAACTTCGGTTCAGTCAGTCAGTCCATGTTGGACAACGCTGGCAAAGATAGCAAAAACTGGTTGCATGCAAACGGTAGCTAAGAGCAAACTCGTTTTTACCCAGCAAGCCAAATCAACACAGGTAACGTTTCTAAATTGCGTCCAGCATTCGTTGTGCAAACAGCGGTGTTGGAATCTATGGAAACAGCACCATTGGTTGTTAACGGTGTGATGTTCATTACAACGTCTTACAACCACGTGTATGCAGTCAACGCTACCACTGGCGAGCAATACTGGCACTATAAGCACAAGATCGGTCCAGTGTCGACCTACTGCTGCGGTCCAAATAACAAAGGTGTAGCTATTTCTGAAGGCAAACTCTTTATGGGTACGCTGGATGCGAAAATCGTAGCTCTCGACGCGAAAAGCGGCAAACTACTCTGGCAAACACAAATTGCTGATCCAGAGCTGGGCTATAGCGAAACCATGGCTCCTACCGTTGTTGACGGTAAAGTCTTAATCGGTACTAACGGCGGCGAATACGGCGTACGTGGTTTCGTAAAGGCTTTCAATGCTGAAACCGGTAAGCTGGACTGGACCTTCCATACCATTCCTGACAAAGGTCATGAAGGCGTATGGGCTGAAAATGATGCAACTGGTCGCAACATGAAGCGTGACATCCCTGCTGAAAAAGCCGCTCTAGCAAAAAACGCTGATTTTTTCAAAACCTTGGGTGGTGGTGTATGGATGACACCTGCAATCGATAAGAAAACCCGAACGGTATTCTTCGTTGCTGGTAACCCATCACCAGACTTGTATGGTGCAGAGCGTCCAGGTGACAATCTTTACACTAACTCCATGATCGCTGTTGATTTGGATTCAGGTAAATACAAGTGGCACTATCAGTACATCGCTCATGATGTATGGGACTTAGATGCTGTTAGCCCACCGATCTTGGTTGATGTAAAAAACAAAGACGGCAAAATGATTCCTGGTGTTATCCATGGCGGTAAAACAGGTCACATCTATGTTCACGATCGTAGCAACGGTAACTTGATCCGCTTCTCTGAAGCTATGGTTTCCCAAGAAGGTCTATGGAGCCTCCCAACTCCAAAAGGTACTCGTATGTCACTGGGTGCTAACGGTGGTGTTGAATGGTCTCCTATGGCAGTACATCCAGGCTTGCGTCTTGCTTTCGCTGCAAATCTTGAACAACCTATGACTTACCACGTTGAAGCTTCTGCTTATCCAGGCGGCAAGCTGTGGTTGGGTGGTGCGTTCAAAAACGTTCCTGGTGAAGAGCAGTTCGGTAACGTTACTGCCGTTAATCTCGATACTGGCAAGATTGCATGGAAAGCACGTACACCACAACCAATGATCGGTGGTGTGTTGGCTACCGCTGGTGATTTGGTTTTCGCTGGCGAAGGTAATGGTTGGTTAAAAGCCTATGATGCAAAATCAGGTAAAGTCTTATGGCAATACCAGTGTGGAGCAGGCGTTAATGCTCCTCCTACTTCTTACACTGTAGATGGCAAGCAGTATATTGCTGTTGCAGCGGGTGGAAATTCACAGCTCGACTTCAAACGTGGCAATAGCGTGTTTGTATTCGCACTGTAATTCTGTTTGAAACTAAAAGAGGCTGCCATGAGGCAGCCTCTTTTTTATCGATTAAACTGAATAGCTATAGGCATGAATCATGAACGTTAGATTTTTATTTATTTTGTTAATCGCACTGAGTAGTTTTTTGTTGCCCGCTCAAGCACAAGATATTGAAGCAGGCAAAAAGAAAGCGGAAGCATGTGCGGCATGTCATGGCGCGGACGGCAATCCTATCGCACCTATGTTCCCAGCACTGGCAGGTCAAAATGCACGTTATATTTATTTGCAGTTAAAAGACTATAAAGAAGGACGCCGCAAGAATGCACTGATGTCGCCTATGGCAACGAGCTTGTCAAAAGAAGATATGCTGGATATGGCGTCTTTCTTCAACGCGCAGAAACAGGCTAAAAATAATTTTAAAACTGATCCGCAACGCATCAAAGCCGGTGCAGCGAAGGCCGAAGAATCCCTGTGCGCTATGTGTCATATGGGTGGTATGTCAGGGCAAAATGAAATTCCGCGTTTAGCCGGACAACATCCTGATTACATTATTACCCAATTAAAGAATTTTAAAGCCCGTGAACGTAACAATGATGCAGGCAATATGACGAGCTTGGCACAAACCCTATCCGAAGACGATATGGTCAATCTTGCTCATTGGATTAGTAATTTGTATTAATTTATTACCCATGTCGTTTCATAGCCGGCGACAGCCGGCTTTTTTTATTTCTGTTTACTGCTATATTCTCGGCTTGAATTTGCTGAGCAAATTACTGTCACGACTATTTTTTTATGGAGCTAGTCTCATGCTGGAATTATTAAGTAATCCAGAAGCTTGGATGGCATTTCTGACCCTTACTGCGCTTGAATTAGTGCTAGGGATAGACAATATTATTTTCATCTCCATCTTGGTGGATAAATTACCGGCGCATCAAAAAGAGCTCGCTAGAAAATTGGGCTTATTTTTGGCAATGTTTATGCGCATTGCTTTATTACTGACCCTAGCTTGGATAGTGGGATTGACTACGCCTATTATTAGTATTCTAGGCCAAGGCTTTTCAGGACGTGATTTAGTTCTATTATTTGGTGGTCTTTTCTTATTATGGAAAAGTGTAGGAGAGATACATGAAACACTAGAATCGAATCAAAATGAAAATGAAAATACGGTGCGTCCGACTGTGAGTTTCAAAGGTATTATTTTTCAAATCATCTTAATTGATTTGGTGTTTTCTCTTGATTCGATTATCACAGCAGTAGGCATGGTAGAGAGTGTGGCGGTGATGATTGCAGCGGTGGTTACCTCAGTTGGTCTTATGATGGTATTTGCTTCTGCTATAGGGAAATTTGTTTCGGCGCATCCTACAATCAAAATGTTAGCGCTCGCTTTTTTGGTAGCAATCGGTGTGTTGTTGATCGCAGAAAGTTTTGGTCATCACGTACCTAAAGGTTATATTTATAGTGCTATGGCGTTTTCAGTGATTGTAGAAATGCTAAACATACGATTACGCCGTCGCCTCTAGTTTTATACTAAATGTGCAGCAACTAATTCTGTTTTGATATACGCATAGAATACCGGCGCTGCAACAACACCAGGCAATCCAAATAGAGATTCCATGATGAGCATGGCGGAGAGTAATTCCCATGCTCGTGCATTAATTTGTGACCCTATAATTTTTGCATTTAAAAAATATTCTAACTTATGTATGGTGACAAGGAATAACAATGCTATGACTGCTATCGCTAAGGATTGCGATAAGCTCACTACCACGATCACAGTATTTGATATTAAGTTACCGATCACCGGCAATAAACCTGCTAAAAATGTGATAAGTATCAGTGTTTTCACGAATGGAAGATGGACACCTGCCATAGGTAAAGCAACTGCTAAAAAGAGTCCTGTAAACAGCGTATTTATAGCTGCGATCCGAACTTGTGCAAATACGATTTGTCTAAATGCAGTATGTAAATTAATGACGCGTTGATGTAAGGCTTTTGCTAAAGGTTGATAGGCTTCTGTGCGCGTGGTGTTATGTGTTGCTGCTAATCCTCCTATCACCATACCTATAATTAAATGCACAATTAATCTTCCTGCTTGTTGCCCAAAATTCTTGGCTTCTGCCGCATGTTCACGCAACCAATGGGTTAACGCTTCTTGTAGAGCTTCTGCGCTTTCAGGTAAATAGCTCGCCATCCAAGGTGGTATTTGAGCGCGAGCTTGATCTAATAAATCTGCTAATTTCTTGAGTAAGTTTCCTAGACTTCCAGCGTCCGACAAAAAATATTCTATCGCCAACCAAATCATGATCGTCAACAAACCAATAATCGCTATTCCTAATAAGGTCACAGCAATTAAGCGTGATCGTTGTCCATTGACTTGCTGACCTAAACGAGGCGCTATTAAATGCACTAACGCATATACAAGCAGTCCTGCATAGAGCGCGGCTAGCAATCCTCCGAGCATGACTTGTATCAATGCGGCAGCGACTAGAAGATAAGAAGAAATTTCTTGTATGTTTTTATTTGCGTTCATCGTGAATGCTTTTTTTCTGTGAATATATTCTTATTTTAATCAGGCTACTTCTTGCTCGTATTGTCTACAATTTTTATTTCAATTTGATTTTTCTTTAATCTCAACGCATAGTTTTAAATTGCCACTACCAAAAAAGGCTGCCCGCACTAGCGGGCAGCCTTTATATTGACTAACACTATTTTTATTTAAATACGCTCAAGATAAGCGCTGGAATTAGTTTTGCTGTACACCAGCTAATAACCAACCCATATTGCCTGTGACTGGTTTAGATAAAATCCACACTTCGCGGAATGATTCTGCTTGTGCATGTTCTGATTCTTTAATCATGCCAAAGAATCTAACACTAGCCAGATACTCGACATCGGTTTGATCAATGCCAATTAATTCAGCTTCTAAACTGACGACGTCGGTATGATTGGTTTCTGCTCCACGTTCAGTCAATTGCATCTTTAATTCTGCAAACATTTCTGGCGTTGTAAATTCACGAATATCATTGGTATCGGATTTATCCCATGCCGCTTGCATCCGTATAAAGTTACTTTTTGCTTGTCTTAAAAATCCAGTTGTATCGAAATCTGCAGGAACGCTAGATACAGCAGCGGATGCTGTTTGGCCATATGTACTTCCTTGTCCAATACTTGATCCGATTTCAGGTGTCATGCTGCGCTCAGCAACACCGGGATATGCAGGTTGCATAGCTGGTGTTGATTTTTTACTTAACAAGCGGAATAACAGCACCGCACCAAAGGCCAATAAGCCAACCATTAACATGGTGCCCAACATGCCGGACAACTCTGCACCCATACCGAAGTGTGAAAACAGGGCGCCAATTCCTAACCCTAGTAATGCACCACCAATAATGCCGCCCCATGGAGTACGTGAAGGAGCTGCAGGCTGTGGTTTAGCTGCTGCACCAACCGCTTGGCTATTTTGCGCAGGTGCCTGACGACTATAAGACGGTGAAGATTTCCCAATTGATCCGCCGCCACCCAAACGCTTAGCTTCAACACTTGACATACCTAGGGTCAGACCAACAGCGCTGATAACTAGCGCCATTAAAAACTTTTTCATATTGCCTCCTGATTTCACACTGAGAAAAATCTCATTACACGCTACCGTACTTGATAGCCATTCCGCATTCTACTAGTCCTTTACAAATCACGTACCTGATTGGCTTCCCAATTTGGTCTTAATTCAATGAATTTAATAAGGAAAAAGTGTAATTATTCTCCGCTTTCTTCGAACTATTAATTAAGACAAATAGATAGTTTTTGACTATTTAATCAATAATAACTATCAAATATCTTTCCTGATAGCTGATCGCTATGATTCATCCCGTTGTCCTTTTAACTTTACGGAGAAATCACATGTCCCTTATCAACACCACCATCAAGCCATTCAAAGCCCAAGCTTTTCACGCTGGTAAATTTGTTCTTGTAACCGAAGCCAACCTGAAAGGTAAATGGTCGGTCGTGTTCTTTTATCCAGCTGACTTCACTTTTGTTTGCCCTACCGAACTAGGCGACTTAGCAGATCACTATGACACGTTCAAAGCCTTGGGTGTAGAAATCTATTCTGTTTCTACTGACACGCACTTCACTCATAAAGCTTGGCATGACACCTCAGACACCATAGGCAAAATCAGCTATCCCATGATTGCTGATCCTACCGGTGCTATCACACGCAACTTTGAAGTGATGATTGAAGAAGAGGGTTTGGCATTGCGCGGCACCTTCCTAATTAATCCTGAAGGTCAAATCAAGCTGTGTGAAATTCATGACAATGGTATCGGTCGTGATGCATCGGAGCTGCTACGCAAAGTTCAAGCTGCACAATACATCGCTGCGCATCCAGGTGAAGTATGTCCTGCTAAATGGACACCAGGTGCTGCAACATTGGCACCTTCACTTGATTTAGTTGGGAAAATTTAATTGATGAAAACTGGACACAGACAGACTGCACGACTGTCTGTGTCCATCATCACGTTGGCTATTCAGTCAACATGCAGAGCCTATTAGGAGTATTACTATGGACGCAACCATTAAAAATCAATTGCAACAGTACTTGATAAACATTAAACATCCGGTTGAAATTCATGCTGCTCTTGACGATCAAGCATCATCTAAAGAGATGCGTGTATTACTCGAAGAGATAGCATCGTTATCCAATCAACTTATCTTCAAAGAAGATATAAGTAATACTGAACGCACACCTTCATTTGCATTAAAGCCTGTTGGCAAAGAGATGGGTGTGCGCTTTGCTGGTATTCCTATGGGTCATGAGTTCACTTCTTTAGTCCTCGCGCTGTTACAAGTGGGTGGTCACCCGCCTAAAGTCGAAGCAGATTTGATAGAGCGTATACGTGAACTTGATGGCGACTATCATTTCGAAACTTATATTTCTTTAACCTGCCAAAACTGTCCTGAAGTTGTGCAGGCATTAAATTTAATGGCTGTTATTAATCCTCGTATCTCTCATGTCATGATTGATGGCGCCTTATATCAAGAGGAAGTGCAAACTCGCCAAATTATGGCAGTGCCTTCTATCTATTTGAATGGCCAGCCTTTCGGTCAAGGTCGCATGGTGTTAGATGAAATTCTAGCTAAGCTTGATGTCAGTGGTGCACAGCGTGATGCTGACAAACTCAATGACAAACCTGTATTTGATATGATAATTGTAGGTGGTGGTCCAGCTGCTTCCGCTGCTGCGATTTATGCTGCACGTAAAGGCTTACATACAGGGATTGTGGCAGATCGTTTTGGTGGCCAAGTATTAGATACCTTAAGTATAGAAAATTTCATTTCTGTACAAGAGACAGAAGGACCAAAATTAGTACACGCCCTTGAACAACATGTTAAATCTTATGATGTTGATGTCATGAAGTTACAGCGCGCTTCCGCTTTAATCCCAGGTGAGTTGTTTACTGTTCAATTAGAAAGTGGCGCTAGTTTGCAAGCTAAGAGTGTCATCATTGCTACTGGTGCACGTTGGAGAGAGTTGAATGTGCAGGGCGAAAAAGAATACCGTAATCGTGGCGTTGCCTATTGCCCGCATTGCGATGGCCCTTTATTTAAAGGTAAACCGGTTGCCGTAGTTGGTGGTGGTAACTCTGGTGTAGAAGCTGCGATTGATTTGGCAGGTGTGGTGAGTCATGTGACGTTGCTTGAATTCGATGTGAAGTTACGCGCAGATGAAGTGTTGCAACGTAAATTACGCAGCCTGCGTAATGTCACTATCATTACCAGCGCACAAACGACTGAGGTCACGGGTGACGGTAATAAAGTAAACGGCTTACGTTATCGCGACAGATCATCTGGCACAGAAAAATTATTGGCGCTCGATGGCATTTTTGTACAAATCGGTTTGTTACCGAATACAGACTGGCTAAAGAATACCGTCGCCTTGTCAGCACGCGGTGAAATTGAAATCGATACACATGGTCAAACATCTGTTCCTGGTGTATTTGCAGCTGGCGATGTAACAACCGTACCTTATAAACAAATCATCATCGCTTTAGGTGAAGGCTCAAAAGCGGCTTTAGGTGCTTTTGATTATTTAATTCGCTCTTCTGCTCCGACTGCTGAAGCTCAAAAACTTGCAGCTTAATTTAATCTCTAATAAGTTTTATATGAAAAGTAAAACGGCCCGTAAGGGCCGTTTTTATTTTCGAACATTTTTTATCATTAAACGTCAATGTTGCCAGCAGCAAGTGCATTTATTTCTATGAATGCACGTCGTGGTTCCACATCATCGCCCATTAGTGTGGTAAAGATCTGATCGGCAGCAATTGCATCTTCAATTTGCACTTTGAGTAAACGACGCACTTTAGGATCCATGGTGGTTTCCCATAACTGCTCAGGATTCATCTCACCTAATCCTTTATAACGCTGCTTAGATACGCCACGTTCTGCTTCTTCACGCAACCATGACATCGCATGATGGAAATCTATAATGGCTGATTCACGTTTTTTATCTCCGGTGCCACGTCGCACCATTGCACCAGGTCGAATCAATCCTTTGAATGTTGCTGCTGCCTCGGCTAATACACTGTAGTCGGCACCACGCACAAAATCCGCATCGATGACACTCACTTTCATATTGCCATGCAATCTACGCTGAATACGCAACATACGATTGTCAGAAAGCTCG
>Ga0209768_10000426_pt1 | contig 29029 bp, 16 predicted proteins | sample LauGreSBDMM110SD_3_FD_187564 | JGI IMG/M metagenome (GOLD analysis project Ga0209768, IMG submission 187564) | Freshwater lake microbial communities from Lake Michigan, USA - Sp13.BD.MM110.SD (SPAdes) (version 2) | ecosystem: Environmental > Aquatic > Freshwater > Lake | place: Lake Michigan... | reverse complement strand
AAAGAAGTACAAAAAAACACTGCAATAACTAAATAAATTTTTCTCATTTTGTCTACCATTGAATATGTAATCAATTTTTAATCATCTACAATCTGATACTTAATTAGGGAATAAGTAACCGCCTCACTTATTTTTATAAAACAATAAGTATTCTATAATGACTTAATACCCTGGATTCTGGACACAAAGGCTATTAGCATTTATCTCAGTTTGAGGAATAGGAAAAAGTTTACGATACTCTACTGCATTGGCAACCCCTCGCCCCTGGGCAGAAGAAATGAACTTTCCATGCCTGATCAAATCCTGACGACGCAACTTTTCTAAGTAAAATTCCCACCCTCTTTCGTTTAAAATATGATCACGCAACGTTCCTTTGGTGTAAGATGCGAGAACCAAAGGTGTGGTTAATCCAGCCCTATTCCTCACAATTTGTATTAAATCTAATGCCTCTTTGGTTGGTCCGCTCAGCTCGTTTAGTGCTTCGGCGCGGGAAAGCAAAATATCAGCATAACGGATAATCGGAATGTCATTCCCTGCACTGTTTCCGAGAGAATTTGGATCTGGAACATATTTAAAGGCCCTGGTATTGTCCTGATTCAGCAACGATACTGTGGCACCTGCAGAATTGATGTATTGGCTAATAATCATTTTCTTCCTCGCATCGTTCGGATTGAATGAATTATAAAACGAATCATACACCCGCAATTGAAGCGCTTTTCTTAACATATTAGAAGTAAAAACGACGCGTCCATCAACACTTCTACTAAAAGCCGGTGGAAAAAGTCCACCCAATAACTCGTTGCCTCTGTCGTAAATTCCAGCAAAAGCTGGGGCTGCCCAGATGTATTCTTTGTTACTCATTTCATTAACGACGGTAAATAAAGTGGTAATATCGGGCCACAATTGATAAATTCCAAGGTCCATAACCTGTTGGGCAATATCAGCGCATTTTTGCCATTGTTTGGTATTCAGGTAAAATCTGCACAAATAACCTAAAGCTGCTCCTTTGGTCGCCCTCCCGTATTGATACCCTGAAATCTGTCCTCTGTTGGGAAGACCTTTTGCAGCATCACTAAACTCTTTTTCGAAAAAAGACTGCATTTCCAGTTCCGTTGCTCGGGCTAATGCAAGATCGCCTTTGGTACTTAATCGTAAAGGAACACCGCCATAACGTTCATACAAAATATAATATGAATATGCCCTTATAAAACGCGCTTCAGCTATTAACCTGGCCTTCGTGGTTAAATCTACAGGTGACTGGTCGATATTTTCCAAAACCAGATTGCAATCCCTAATTCTTCCATAGTCGCCAGCCCACATAAAAGGAAATTTCGACGGAATGAATGCATCAAAAGAAAAATTCTTCATTATAGTGGCATCAAGACCAAATTCACCACCTGTAACAAATAATTGGTCAGAAGTACATTCTTCTAACATCAAAGAATAAGAACCCTCACCAAGAAACTCTGGTAGATTGTATGCTGAAAAAAGTACTTTTTCAATCCCATTTACCGACTTGAATGAAGTTTCCGGATCGAGTTGTGAGTAAACATCTTCTTTCAATAATTTTACGCAACTACTGAACAGTAATAGCGTTCCAACTAAAAGTGCTGGTATATAAGATCGTAATTTCATAATGTTACTTTTAAAAATTAAAAATTTAATTCAATACCGAAAATGAATGTTCTGGCTACAGGATAGGAATTAAAATCAATTTTCAAACTGCTATTGCCATTGGAGTTTGTTGTTGGGTCCTGCCCCCTATATTTTGTCCAGATGAACAGATTTTGACCACTGATGTAAAAATTTATTCTATTGAACACCTTATTGTTTTTGGGTAGGAGCTGGTAGTTTATTTGGGCTGACTGAATCCTGATGTAAGATGCATCTTCAACAACGAGGTCGTTTGCCATTTTTCCACCCTGACCACCCGGATTAACAAATGAAGGATATTTGGATGACGGATTTGCTTGCGTCCAACGATTCAGGTATGGTTCAGCGATCCTATTTCTGCGGTGGCTAACAGGAAAATAGGTTTCAGCCATGGCATTGTTGATCATACTAACACCGGTTACAGCATCTATAAAAATATTAAGTTCAAAATTCTTGTAAGAAAAAACATTGGTCAGCCCCATCATAACCGACGGAAAAGATTTACCAAGAACAACACGGTCGTTTGCATTGACAGTGTTATCACCATTGATATCTACATATCTGACATCACCTGGTTTTACCGGGTCTCTTGTTTTAGATGCTGTAATTTCTTCCTGACTTTGCCAGATCCCGTTTGTTTTGTAACCGTAAAACGAATTTAGCGCTTCACCCACCTTTATGAGGGCAACTTGTCTGGTCCAGCCTGCATCGACATAATTAATCTGTTGAATACCGCCAATGTCGGTAACTCTGTTCTTTAATGTGCTTAAATTCAGACTTGTATTCCACTTGAATTTACCCTCCAGATTTTTAGAATTCACTGTAAGTTCAAAACCACGGTTTTCAATACTCCCAATATTCTGAGTAATAGTGTTAAACCCTGTAGATGGAGGGATTGGCAAAGCAAAAAGCATATCAAAAGTGCTTTTCCGGTAATAATCAACTGAAACCGAAAGTCGGTTCTTAAAAAACCCCATGTCAAATCCTACATTGGTCTGTTCTGTAGTTTCCCATTTTATGTCAGGGTTTGAGATCCTTAATGGATTAAGTGTAACTACTCTTCCTCCGTCAAGTATTGCAACACCTCCAGTGCCTAAGGTTGTAATCGAAAGGAAATTTCCTATACTCTCGTTGCCTGTCCGACCTATGCTGGCTCTGAACTTTAAACTACTGAAAATATTCAGATCCTGAATGAACTTATAATTGTGCATTTTCCATGCAAAAGCTCCCGATGGAAAATAACCGTATTTGTTGTTTACACCAAAACGGGAAGAACCGTCGACCCTCATACTAGCGGTAAAAAAGAACTTATCGAACAAACTATAATTAACACGACCTAAATATGACAATAACTTGTTGTTATTCTTGGAACTCGACATCGTGTACAAAGCTGGATTGCCAATTTCCATGTTATTGGTCATCGTTTCGTCAGAAGGGAAGCCTCTTCCTGTTCCTGAAAAATCACTGTTTGAAAATTTCTGGTAAGTAATACCGCCCAATGCAGTAAAACTGCTGCTATTTCTTAAACTTCTCGTGTAAGTAGAAGTAAATTCTCCCAAATAATTATTTCTCGTGCCCGAAAGGATTGATGCGATACCATCATTATTAAAACCATCTCTTGTTAACCGTGATACATAAGCGTCTCTTCGGCTGTTCCTAACATCAGCACCAATATTAACCTTTGCTGTCCAACCATTTAGAATGGTGTATTCCCCAAAAACAGTACCTAAGGTCCTGTAATTATCAGCCTTGCTTCTTTCTCCATTAACTAAGGCCAGAGGATTTTCAGTATCAGTGAAAGAAGAAGCATTGTATCTCCCTGCTGAATTAAAGATACTCATAGTTGGATCATAGTTTCTTGCTGCGTAAAGCACATCGCCACCTTCGTTGACTCCATAACCTACTGTTGTAAAGTCATCATGAGTATATGAGGTCGCAAAATTAACTCCAACCAAGAATTTGTTTGATTTGTGTTGCAAGTTTAATCTTGTATCATAACGCTTAAAACCTGATTCAATAAGGACCCCGTTCTGATTGAAATAATTAACTGACGCAAAGTATTTGGTTTTGTTATCGCCTCCGCTTATCGATAAACCGTGATTTTGAACCATTGCGTTCCGCAATATTTGATCCTGCCAGTTGGTACCACCGTTTTGTATCTCATTAACACGTTCCGCTGCTGTTACATTCGAACCCGGTGTTGCTTGAATTTCATTTAATATCCGTTGATAATCTTTAGCATTGAGCATTTCAATCATGTTAACGGGCTCTTGAATGCCTGTATAACCATTGTAGTTAATTTTCATGGCTCCCGATGATCCCTTTTTTGTGGTAACCAAAACAACACCGTTTGCACCCCTGGCTCCGTAAATCGCAGTTGCTGAAGCATCTTTAAGAATCTCGATCGATTCAATATCTGAAGGGTTAATGTTACTAATCGGGCTTCGTGGCGTTCGGGTAGCGGTAATCGAAGCTCCCGTCCCGGAAATAACCTGCCCAGTTTCGATGGGCAGTCCATCTACAACATACAAAGGTTCGGAACCAGCATTAATGGAACCCGCTCCACGTATTTGTATTGTAGTTCCTCCACCAGGTTCAGTGCTGGCCTGTGTAATCTGAACACCGGCTACTTTTCCCTGCACAAGCCCTGCCAACGTAGCGTTTACTCCTGTATTCATATCCTTTCTTCGGATTGACGTAACTGCACCTGTGAGATCACCTTTTTTCTGAGTACCATAACCCACTACCACAACATCATCAAGGTTAACTTCTGTAGTTATCATTACTACAGATATGTTTTTCTGAGAACCCACTTTCAATAATACATTTTGGTACCCTACATAAGAAAACTCTAACTCATCCTTTGTCTTTGCCTGTATAGAAAATTCACCATTTGTATTTGAGGTGACACCCCTATTAGGATTTTCTTTACTGACAATAGTGACACCTTGAAGTGGTTCTTTATTTTCATTAGTCACTTTCCCTTTGATGATAAAATCCGTTTGTCCAAAAGAGACAAGTGAGAAAACAAATTGCAGTAGACAGAAAAAAATAAATCTTTTACTACTAATAGGTCCAAAAATTTTTTGCTTCATACTTTTCTATTTTCTAGTTAAGAAATTCAGGTTCAAAGGTTGCTACTAAGTAGCTAATTTTATCCTTTACTAATTTTTGAACTAATCAAATTCTTTAATACGTTATTTTCTGGGAAGTACATGTACCCTCCAAGCCCATTCGTTCCACATTTTTTCTAACTTTTGTCCAATCTTTGGATTTTGCGATAAAATATTATTCGTTTCAGTCCTATCCTTATCCATATCGAACAATTCCCATTTACCGTTACCGGTGGAAGCCATTTTCCATTTACCATCACGAACGGCCTTATTCCCTTCATGTTCCATAAACCAAGTTTTTCTTTTCAAATGTTTTCCATCAAATACAGGCAAGAGACTTGTTCCTTCCATGGGCTGAATGGAATGCCCGTTGTAAGTGAGTGGATACGGTGTATTTGTAGCTGCAAGAACTGTGGGCATCACGTCTATGATACTGGCCACCTCATCCCGAATCTTATTAATTTTTGAAAACCGGTTCGGCCAGTGCATAATAAATGGTGTCGCCACGCCGCCTTCGAATCCATAATGCTTATAATAACGGAAGGGTGTATTGCTAAGATTGGCCCACGAGGGACCATAGCTCATATAAGTATTGGGTGAGCCAGCCATCAAATCATTATCATTACCATAAAAAACCTTGTCTCCATTTAAGGTTTTTTCGGGCCCATATGCTTGCACCCACTTATCAGCTTCATTAAATGTTTCTGCACATCCGCCATTATCCGATAAAAATATGACAAGCGTATTTTCAAGTGTCCCGCTTTTCTCTAAAAAATCGACGATCCTTCCTATCCCTTGATCCATAACTTCTATCTGCGCGGCATACGTCATCATGCGTTGAAGCTCCCAATCCTTTTTTTCAACAGCTTCCCAGGAAGCCACCATAGATCCAGATTCACTTAGTTTCCAATCTTTATTAATAATACCCATTTGTTGCATCCGCTTAATCCTTTCATTTCTCAGTTTGCCCCATCCTGCTGAATAAATACCTTCATATTTTTTTATATCCTTTTCAAGGGCATGTAAAGGCCAGTGAGGAGCAGTATAAGCCACATAAAAAAAGAATGGGGTCTCATTGGATTTTTTTAAATGCTCTTTTAAAAATGTTACCGTCGAGTCTGAAATGGCATTGGTGTAATAAAAGTTATCCTTTTCAGAAACGGAAACGGGCGTGTTGTTATAAGTAAGTGTTTTCGGATCAAAGAAACTTCCCGCCCCGGTAATGGTTCCATAATATTTTTGGAAGCCCCTCTGTAGGGGCCAATTGTGTATGTCGTTTGTTGATGTAGATTTAGCGATATGCCATTTGCCAGTCATGTAGGTGGCATACCCATTTTTACCAAGTGCCTCGGCCATAGTCACACATTGATTGTTTAAATCACCCGCATAAGCAGGTAGTGGATTATTGCCCCCGACCATACCGCCAATGCCAGTTTGTTGTGGATATAAACCTGTTAATAAAGAAGCCCTCGTAGGGCAGCAACGAGCCGAATTATAAAATTGGGTCAGTCTTATACCCTTACCAGCCAATCGATCTAAATTGGGCGTTTTAATTTCGCCCCCATAACAGCCGATATCCGAGTATCCCATATCATCAGCCATTATCAAAAGAATATTAGGAAGAGTTATATTTTTTGAATTTTGATTAACCGGCAGGGGCTCATTAAATACTTTTGGTGAAGAATCAATTTTATTTGAATAGTTTGAATAATCTGCAAAAAAATGTATGCTGTGGCTATGAGGCCCTTTGCCAGCAAATACTTCTATAAATAAAACTGTAGAAATAATGACCAACCACATTGTTAAAAAAAATCTGATATATTTAATGCCCCCTATCATTTATTCTATTTATTTAAAATAAAGTGTTATTTTGACAATTAAAAATAATTATGTTTTAATTATGTCGATATTCTTAAATTAATCTTGTATCAACTTATTTTAACCGAATAAAAGGGAAAACCAAATATATCTCCAAATAAAACATGGCTTTATTAAATACAACCACTCAATTTAGAAGCGTATTCTTAACTTACTTTAACTGTACGTCCAAGTATACTGAATGCCGACCATACGTATCATAAAATGGCTTAAATACTATATCCCCAATATTAAACTGCAATTGTTTTGGATCGCCGCTGATAGACTTACTAATATCATGTGCATCCAATGTAACCTTTCTCCATTCTTTTCGAGCTTCGGTTTCTTGTGCTGCCAACAAAATAGGTCCATAAAATAAACTAGCTATATTTTGCTGATCCATTAATGGGTCTAAATGAAATTGGAAAGGCATTTTAAGATCAATTACATCCCCATCCTTCCATTTGCGACTTAATTTTAAATAAGATCCAGGGATAGCATTTACTATTTGTTCAATCCCATTAATTTTCACTTTAAAGCCTTTGGTTGCCCAACCTGGAACACGCACTTGTATAGCAAAGTTTCCACTGCCTTTAATGACTAGCTTTGTTTCATCATCTTTAGGAAAATTAGTCGTTTGTTCAATACTCACTTTGCGCTCTGCCCAATCAAGCATTGATGGAACAAACAAATTCACATAAAGTGATTTGTCATCCTTACTCCTAAAATAGATAGCATTTTGAAGTTTTGTATTGCTTTCAATGGCAGTTCCATTACAACAAGTAAACCCTGTCATATTAGGATTTTCAAACTGTTTAATTGCACCTGGTCTCAGAGGAACGTGATAAGTATTTGCGGGATTATTTTCTGCCACAGACGCTAAAATATGATTGTATATACTGCGCTCATAATAATCCATTAATTCTCCGCGTTGGTCAAATTGAAATAAATCTATGGTTAACTTAAGCATATTATAAGTAGCACAGGTTTCATTTTGCCCACCTGCAGAAAGTCCATTCTCATATAAAGTTCCTGGCTGTGCAATAAAACATTCGGCATTATCTGGGTTGCGAGCTCCTGCAACGCCTCCAATACTATACGCGTATTGATTTACAATTTTATACCAGAAATTATCTGCTATTTTGTAGTATTCGGGGTTATTAGAAGCCTGATACATTTCAACGCTGCCAATTACTTGGGGAATGTGCTGATTGGCGTGTAATCCACGAAATAAATCTACATTTTTTGCCAAGCCATGCGAGTGCTGCGTATCACCAAAAAACACACGTACATTATCAAATAATTCGGCGGTAATTAAGTACTTTTTATTGCCTGTAATACGATAAAGCCGAGCCAATGATTCGTTCATCCCACCGTATTCACCTGCGATATAAGTATTCCAAATTTTAATCAATGTATCTTTGGGCAATTGACTTAGACGTTCATATACCCAATCACCCATATTGGTAGCAATTTTGAGCGCCTTTTTATTTGCACTAACTTCATATACATCCATTAAACCTGCCAATATTTTATGCAGGGTATAATAGGGGGCCCATACTTGATTCTTTTGGCCTCCGTATTTTGCTCCTTTTTCTAGCATAATAAATTGATCGGGAGGATAAGCACTTATAAATCCCTTCCCCCAATTCCAATAATCATTTCGAATATTAGCATCGCTCAAATCTGAATCATAGTCGGATTTTCCAGGTCCTTTCGGAACAAGTTTGGGATCGACAACCGAGGCTCCGCCTGGTTCTTTTGGAGTACCAGACAATTGCGATAAATGATACAACTCATCCACCATAAACTCCATTTTTTTAGCAAAATTTGCTTGAATTAACTGATCATAATTAGTACTAGCATATGCCTGTGCAATTGCAGTCAAATAGTGACCAGTTGCATGCCCTCTTAACTTAGTATCCTTACTGTCCCATACACCTAATGCATTAGTGCCTGCTGGCTGAATCTGTCCAAATGCATGTCTAAACATATACAGAAAAGAATTAGGATCTGTTTTTGCCAAAGTTCTTACAAACTTGTCCCTATTTTGTGTGAATTTAGTTTCATTTCCTAATGCATCAGCTTTTAATGAAACTTGCTTTAACTTAAAAGTTTTCAAAGTTGAAATAGGCGATTTAGAAAAAGAAGATTGCTTAATACTTATTATGGCCTTGGGTTTAAAATTTGTTCCGGCGACTCTGCCAAAAACAGTATACTGCCCTGGCTTAAGAACAGCATTATTGTCTAAATCAGCTGGCCATATAACCTTTACTCTAGGTCCTTTAATTCCATCCTTGTAAGTCCCTTCTAAAAAACTGGGGAATCTAGGCAATACACCCACTTCAGTAACAAGTGAAACATCAGATACCGCTAGTAAGAAGTTATTATACAATTGAGGTTCATTAGCTTGAAACTTAGGCAACTCATCTTCCACTTTACGCGTGTTTACTGCTCCTACAGTGTTTGTACTACCTTTTGCGTTATTAAATATTCCCGCTATTTGCCTGCTGCTTAACGAAACCCTGTAAACACGAAAATCATATAATTGCGCATTTAAATTTACATCGTTGGTTAATAAAGATTTACCTATAAATAACTTCATATTTGTACCAGCCTGCTGTCCAAATATCGCTAGTAATTCTGTTGAAATTGATTTTGGCTCTCCCACGGGCCTTCCGTCTATATAAGTATTTAACATCTTAGAAGAGACATCAAATACTATACTCAAATGAACCCATATATTTTGTTTAATATCAGTTACAGACGTCGCAAATAACAATTGATTTACCTCTTTCCCGATAGCAAAGAAACTTTGCCCTGCCGCATTTGAACGTAGATTTATCCATCCTGAAATACTAAGTGATTCTAAGCCATTCAATATTTCTATTGGTACAGTAAGATAAGATTTTGCTTCTCCATTTAATAACAAAACCTTTTCAAATCTGCCGTCAATAGCAAACTGTGGTTCAGTCCCCTGAAATTTTGCATGTAAATTATTTCGTGACCAATCTTTAGTATCTCCATTAAATAAATAACGCGCAATCATACCGGTTTCGCCAATACCATCTAGAATTTGGTCTCCACTTTGTGCATTTGTGATTGTAGTTCCACTTACAAACATTGAAATAGAAAAAATAAATCGAAAAATTACTTTTAACATGTTCATAAATAAGTTATTATCGAAATTAATTTTTTACTTGAATCCAAATTGAAGAAGCCAAAGGTCTATCTTGAATTCCTTGTGGTGTTTGGTTATGCCCTTGCAGCATCAGTAGTTTGTTTCAGGTTCAAATAATCTGTTAATCTAGGCCTATTTGCCAAAGCTGTTTCAATAATACTGGTAACACGTTTCAACTCTACACCTTCGATCGGAAGCCTAGGGGCTCTTACATGACTTGATCCAATACCCGTATGCGTTGCTGCCAATTTAATATACTGCACTAATTTTGGATGAATATCCAATTCTAGCACAGGCAAAAACCATCGATAGATTGTTAAAGCATCTTGTATTTGGCCTGCTTTTACCAATTTGTAAATAGCAACAGTTTCTCTAGGGAATGCATCTACTAAACCTGCCACCCAACCATGTGCACCCATACAAAGGCTTTCCATAGCTAAAGTATCTACTCCACATAAAATACTAAATCGATCTCCAAAACGATTAATCATTCGGGTAACATTAGATATATCACGAGTAGATTCCTTGACTGCTAATATATTCTTGAAGGGCATCATTGCTTCAAACATATCTAATGTAACATGAATCTTATAATCCACCGGATTATTATAAATCATTATAGGCAAACTGGTTGAACTTGCCACTGCTTTAAAGTATTCTAAAGTTTCATGGCTATCAGCAAAATAACGCATAGGAGGCAATAACATCAACCCATCTGCCCCATTTTTTTCTGAGTCTTGCGCCAAAGCGATTGCCGCCTTGGTTGTTTGCTCTGCAATATTTATAATTACGGGTAAATCAGATGGAATGTTTGCTTTAGAATAAAACAATAAGTCTTTTTTTTCTTCATTAGACAAAGAACTTGCTTCACCCAAAGACCCCCCTAAAATAATCCCATCTATACCTGCACCAATTTGTGCTTGCAGATTTTTATTATACACTTCAAAATCAATTGAATCATCTTGTTTAAAGGGTGTTAATAGAGCCGGATACACGCCCTTCCATGTTAGATTAGCCATATTTATATATGTTAGACATGTAAATTTACCTATTCTATTGTTCACGCTATTTTCGTGAATTAATAATTTATGCACATATTTTAACTGCTTTCATATTGTCTATAAAAACCCAAAAAATAGGAATCAAAAAGAAATAATATTTAAAAAATATTAATTGTTATTTAGACAATAATATATACATCAAATGATTACAAGAAATAAATTATAAAGCTGATTTATGATGAATTAGAATTGGATATTGAAAAAAGACTCTAAAAAAATTAATAAATCAACGCAATATTTTACGTATCTTACCTCTAATTTAAAATATGTGATAAATTTTAAGCTAAAATAGGTATAGCTGCCAGATTATCAATCCAATGCTCCTAATATGAAAGTATTACAATTTACAATTCCGGTTCCGGGAGAAAATAACATCATTGTAAGGAATGATTTTCAGCTTTATTTTTATCAATATTTGCATAGACACGACGAAATTCAACTCACTTGGATTTTAAAAGGAGAAGGCACATTGGTAGTAAACAATAACATATCCCATTTTAAATCTAATGAAATCTATTACATTGGTGGGAACTTACCCCATGTATTTAAAAGTGACCCCATCTATTTTTCAAAAAAAAGCAAAAAAACAGTAGAAGCAATTACTATTCATTTCAACCCAAATGGAAAACTAGCGGCCTTTTTTGATCTAGCTGAAATGAAACAAATACAAACATTTCTGCAAAAGCATAACAATGGATTTATGATTCCTAAAGAGCACACTTCAGATGTGGCTCATAAAATGAAAATGGTACTTAAAGCTAAAGGAATTAATCAAATGCTGTCCTTTCTTGAAGTTTTAAAAAAAATTTCAAGTATACCTATACTTAAAGAACTCTCTTGCAGATCGATGTTAGAAACAGTTAGTGAAAATGTAGGTGTCCGCTTAAGTGAAATCTACCATTTTATCATGGCCAATTATAAAAAAAATATATCATTAGAAGAAATATCGCAAAAAGCACATATGACTCCTCAAGCATTTTGCAGGTATTTTAAAAAAAGAACACACCATACTTTCATTTCATTTTTAAATGAAGTACGAATAAACGAAGCTTGTAAAAAACTTACAACAGAGAATGGAGACCATATTAATATTTCTAGTGTTGCTTATAATTGCGGATTCAACACTGTCACTCACTTTAACCGAGTATTTAAATCTGTTGTTGGAAATACTCCGCACGAATATGTAGACGATTATTTCAAGAGTACTTAAGATAATAAATTGCTGCCATAAATAACGAGTAGGATGAATGCTTTTTTAGCCTTTCATTTCAGCTCATCTAGATTACGATCTGGCGGATCGATCCCCAATAAGTTCTTTACAAAAAAATCGCGTTTCTTTGTTCTACCATAAGCACCCCCATCGCTATGCCCCATGCCAGGTATTGCTAAAAATTCAAAAGACTTTTGGGCTTTAATTAAGGCGTCTGCTACTCGATAGGTAGATTCTGGAGGGACATTGGTATCAGCTTCTCCTACTACCAATAACAATTTCCCTTTTAATTTATGTGCATTGGTAATATTTGATTGATCGTCATAATGCTTGCCAACCGGATAACCCATCCATTGCTCATTCCACCATTGCTTATCCACCCGATTATCATGGCACCCACAGGAAGATACTGCGGCTTTGTACCAATTGGGATGAAATAAGAGCCCGCCCAATGAATTTTGCCCACCCGCTGATGTTCCAAACAATCCTACCCGAGTGGTATCTGCTTGTGGATACTTAACAGCAAGTGCACGCATCCATAGAATACGATCTGTGAAACCCGCGTCTGCTATGTTTTTCCAGCAAACATCGTGAAACGCTTTAGAACGATTATAGGTCCCCATGCCATCAATTTGTACTACAATAAACCCAAGCTCTGCCATGCTTTGCATCTCACTAGTAGTGGCAAAAAGTTTGGGAACAAAAGAATCTTGTGGGCCGGCATAAATATTTTCTATGATTGGGTAACTTTTAGTTGAATCAAAATCAGATGGTCTACATATAACTCCCCAAATATCAGTTACACCATCACGTCCCTTAGCCACAAATGGTTCTGGCAGCTTAAAGCCCGCTGCTTTATGCAAACTGATATCTGCTTGTTCTAATTCCATCAATTGTTTTCCATCTGCTACTCTTCCTAAAATGGAAACAGGTGAAAGTTCTACAGTAGAGTAAGTATCTACAAAATAATTTTTATCCGGCGACCATACAATTCGATGATTAAAGCCAGGTTTTGTTAGAGTAAACATTTTTTTGCCATCAAACCCAATGCGATAATAATGAATAAAATAAGGATCTTCTCCAAAGTTCATACCACTTGCCTGAAACCATATTTCTCTTTTTGCCACATCTATACTATCTACGTTTCTAACTACCCACTCACCTTTAGTAATCGAGTTTTTTACAACCCCTTTTTTAGCGTCTACTAAATATATATGTCTCCACCCGTCTTTTTCGGTGACCCAAATTATTTCGGAAGTAGTTGGCAAATAATGAGTGAATATTTTTTGCTCATATATAAATGTATTAGTTCGTTCATCTATAATATTTCTGGTGGTTCCATCACTGATATTAACTTCAATTATCCTAAACCTTTGGTGCCCACGATCAACTCGCTCAAACATAAAATGATCGTTATCGCCTGTGTTCCAATTAAGTTTAGGGGCATCAAAAAAATCGATAATGTCTGTTTGTACCTTTTTTATCTCCTTGTCTGCAACATTGATTACAACCATTTCATAAGTCGTAAATGCATCACCTGGCTGTTTATAAGCGTGTTCTTTTACTTCCCCCCTAGTTGTATTAGGCAATGAAGTCATCAAATAAAATACCGGCTTGTCAATTGCGCGTTTTATTTTATATGCAATTAAATATTTACTATCTGGCGACCAGCTAACTTCGCCATAAGGTATTTCTTTAGTCCCGTCTGTGGTATACTGCAAGGTTGCTCCACCCTTAACTGGTTCTAAATAAATATTGTACTCTTTTACAATGACATTCCATTGCTGATCTGGAGATAAATGCATTTTTCGAATACGTTGCCATCTACTTGATGCCCTTGTAAGTCCCGGATATTGAGACTTATCTACGGGAAGGCTGTCTATTATGGTTAATTGGTAATTCGATAACTCTACCTCGTAAAAAAATTTATCAACTGCAATAGCCAATTTTTTCTGATCAGGATATAAATAAGCATTTTTGATCGAAAGCTTTTCTGAATTTACATTTTTATGACCTGCCATTACTAATGCTGCAGATAGCTTTTCTGCATCAAAAAGTGGCCTTTTGGTATTGGATACAGGATCAACCAAATAATATTTCATCACACTATCTGCTAAAATATTTCTATACCAGAATGAAGATGGTCCACCCCAATTTGGTGTTAAGCCGATTTTAAATGCTGTTTTTCTAACCAAGCTGTCTCTTTCGGCTGCTACTTTATATCGCTGCAGCATTTCTTTACGGGTAGGCGCAAAAGCAGACAATTGCTTTGTTTGAGCTAGGATTATTGTAGAAGATACAATAAACAGTAGACAAAAAAATAGCATTTTTTTAATATTCATCAATTTTAAATTGTCACACATCTATTATTTAACGATCCACTCATGAACACCAGTTGCATGTTTTGCGGGTAACTTAATTTTCATTCGTAGACCAGTTGTTATAACTGGTTCAAATTGTAAAGAATTATATTTGTCTTTAGCAATGTAGTAAGGGGATTTTATTTTTACTGGCACCCAATCATTCCCTTGCTTGTACAAAAGCTCATAACTTGCTGGTATTTTACAACCACCAAAAGGGCTATCATCATACCAATAAACTTTTGATTCACTTATTGTATACTCCTGGTCAAACGCATATTCAATATACTCTTCAGGATTTTTCTTTGGCCACCAATGTAAATAAAGCGCCGACTTATCTTCAGATGAAGATGGCTCATATTGATCATTGAGCGAGCTTAACATACGCTGACTATTTACTGAACCACTAATCTTACTTTTTGAAGCAATTGTTGGAGCAGGTTTTGGACGAGATAATGACTCTTGAAAAGGAATCCAAACAACCATTTCCCCTGGTCCACGATTGTTCCATGCATAATAAGGAATGGCCTTTACTGGGAGTTCTTTTTTTGAAAGTTCATCGCTATTTACTTGCCTTGAAGTTGCACTGCCCTTGCTATCTAACATTAAAATTCCATTTAACATTTTAGGATAATAGCTAGCTGTAAAATTAGATTGCTGATCAACAACAATATTTTGAACTGCTTGATCTAGATGATCAGGTCCTTCTAAACAATACACAATCGGTCCCCTTTGTAATGCAAAACGTCCCTGATCATCTTTTACTTTTTCATTAGCAATTACTTTCTCTACTTCCATTGGTAAATTAAAGGATATAACATCTCCCTTTTCCCAAGTACGATCCAATACGGCATAACCTTTTTCCATTAGGTAATCTACCGGCTTTCCATTAATGTAAATTATAATATTTTCAGATTTTTGTAAACTTGCGAAACGATATAAATCTCCAGGAACTACTTCATTTCTAGCCCATCCAGGTATGCGCACTCGCATTGCAAATGTCATTTTCTTTTCGGGATTAACCGAAATTTTCACATCACCCTTCCAAGGATAATCAGTTACTTGAGATAAGGCTAATGCACCTGAAGGAAGTTTTAAATCTGCTTTATTGGACATATACAAATTCACATAAACATTGTTTTTATCCTGTGCATAAACATATCCTGGAATAGATGGCATAAAGCGGGTTACATTAGAAATGCAACAAGCGCAACTAAACCAAGCACTTCGCTGATGTTGTCCCATAGATGATAAAGGATTAGGATAAAAGAATTTTTTTCCATCTTGTGCAATCCCAGATAACATTCCATTATATAGCACGCGCTCCATTACATCAATATATTTTGCATCACCGTGTAACAAAAACATACGGTTGTTCCAAAAAACATTTGCTATGGATGCACATGTTTCGGCATAAGCAGACATATTTGGCAAATTATATGCAGCACCAAATGCTTCCCCAGCACCAGTTGCGCCAATACCACCCGTTAAATACATTTTTTTGTATACCACATCAGTCCAAATTTTTCCTATCGCATTTATATAGGAAAGATCCCCTGTTAAAGCAGCTACATCCGCCATACCAGTGTACATATATGCCGCACGAACTGCATGTCCAACCCCTTCGGACTGATCTGTTACAGGCTTATGAGACTGACTATATTCCGACCCTCTTACTATGCCTTTTCCTCGTATGTCTAAAAAATATTTTGCCAAGTCTAAATATTCTTTATTGCCAGTTACCCGATACAATCTTGATAGGCCAGTTTCTATCACTTGATGCCCAGGAAAGTATGGCGCTTTCCCGTATAGAAAATCCTTTACAATTAAATCAGCATTTTTTATTGCAATATTTAACAATGATTTTTTTCCTGTAGACAAATAATGCGCAACAGCTGCTTCAAATAAATGACCAGAATTGTATAATTCATGACTAAGATCAGAATCTTTTTCCCAACGTTTTTGACTAATCCATGGATGCAGTTGTACTGGCTTCATGGTTCGAAATGTATACAGATACCCATCTTGTTCCTGTGCCTCGCCAATAATCTGAATTATGGTATCAATTGATTTCTCAAGAAATGGATTAGACTTAGTTTGTAAAGAATAAGATACCCCTTCTATCACTTTAAAAACATCCGAATCATCAAATGGATATTCTGTGAGGTTAGTAGGCGGTTTTTTTCCGGCAGCTTTTAAAAAATTATCTATCCTTCCTGTTTCTCTGCATTTTTGTAAAACATAAGGGATTGTAATTGTCGCATTCACTTCAATTCTTGGGGCCCAAAATTGATCATTTACATGAACGTGATTAAATGTTACGGGTTGTATAGGATAATCTTTGTTATCCTGTGCAAATAAGCTGCAAATTGAAGCAAGAAATACGGTAAAAATCGTCCAAATCTTATAATGTAACATGTCTAAATTTTAATGGTTTCTACTTAATTATTTTTTTATTCCGAACTTATAAATAGTTGTAGTTTGGTATTTTTTTCCTGGTTCTAATTGAGTACTTGGAAACTCTAATTGATTGGGGGCATCTGGATAATGTTGAGTTTCCAAACAAAATGCTGACCTGTATAGATATTTTTTACCTTTTTTCCCTGCTAAACTGCCATCTAAAAAATTTCCACTATAAAATTGAATAGCTGGCTCTGTAGTCAAAACCTCCATTGTAATGCCAGTTAATGGAGCATATACTACTGCGGCTTTAACCATATCACCAGCTGATTTTTTATCCAAGACAAAATTATGGTCATATCCTAATCCGTTTTTAATTTGAATGTGATTTACTGCAATATCTTTCCCAATTAGCTTTGGATTCGTAAAATCGAAAGGAGTTCCTTTAACTGAAACGGGCGCGCCTACAGGAATTAAAGTGCTATCTACCGCAGAAAAATTAGAAGCAAAAATGTTTAATTCATGGTCGGTAATAGTGGAATCTCCTTGTCCATTTAGGTTGAAATATGCATGATTGGTTAAGTTAACGACAGTTGTTTTATCGGTAGTTGCTTCATATTCTATTTTTAATTCATTGTCATTGGTAAGTGTATAAGTAACTTTTACGGATAAATTTCCAGGATAACCCTCTTCCCCATCTTTAGACAAATAACTTAAAACCAATTGATTGGCCTGATAACTATCAACCGTCCAAACTTGGTTATGAAAACCAGTGGGCCCGCCATGTAAAGAATTAGGGCCATTATTTGCAGCAAGTTGATAAATTGTATTACTTAAAGAAAATTGCGCTTTGGCAATTCGATTGCCATATCTACCAATGAGGGCACCAAAATAAGCTTCTGGCTTGTTCAAGTAGTGATCAAGACTGTCATAGCCTAACACGATATCAGTTGGTTGGCCTTCCTTATTTGGTACAATGAGCGCTACAATCCTGCCGCCATAATTGGTAATGGCTAATGTTACATTATTTGAATTTTTAAGAAAATAAACGTCGGTTTTTTGATCGAATATTCTATTACTGTAAGCAGCTTTTAATGTAGCAGAATCAAGCAGTTGAAGCATTTCTGATGCTTTGTTAGAATTGGTACATTGTACCATTAAACTTACAAATATAGCGAAGGCAATTAGTTGAACTTTTTTCATATTTAAGCGGGTATAATTGTAAAAAAATAATCAGGCTATACCTATAACTTGTTTACCAAATTAGTGAAAAAAATTATTAATTGTAAATAAAACACTTATTATTTTTTTCATCAAACGTAATAATTATCAGATATTTGATGTTCCTTAGATAATTTAAAATAAGCTCGAAGCTATATATATGATGAGGTATCACAAACAAACCCGCATCTTAGTTGCCCTTGATTGTATCATTTTTGGCTTTGACGGATCAGATTTAAAGCTATTGCTTGTTCAGCGAGGGCTCGAATACGAAAAGGGTAAATGGAGTTTAATGGGAGGCTTTGTTCAAAAAGACGAAGACTTTGAAAAAGGCTCTGCGCGTATTCTAAAAGAATTAACCGGATTAGAAGGCGTATATATGGAGCAGCTTTTTGCATTTGGTGATGTGAACCGAGATCCAATTGAAAGAACTGTATCTGTCGCATACTTTGCATTAATTGATATTCATCAGTATGAAGAGCAAATAAATACAAACTATCATGCCGAATGGTTTCCAATTAAAAATACCCCAAAGCTCATCTTTGACCACCAAAAAATGGTAGACATGGCCAAAGAAAAACTGAAGTATAAAGCAGCTTTTCATCCAATTTTATTTGAATTACTGCCTGAAAAGTTTACCCTCCCCCAATTACAAAGTTTATTCGAAGGGATTTTTGATTCACAATTTGACAAAAGAAATTTTAGTAGAAAATTGCAATCGACAAAGCTTTTAATTAAACAGAAAGACAAAGACAAGGGAAGTTCAAAAAAAGGGGCTTATTACTACAAACTAGACAAAAGACGCTACGCTGCCAATTTTCATGCTATTCTAAATCTTATCCCCAATCCAGGCAACTTAAAATAAATAGCAAATTTTTTGTACCTAAATTTTGAATTATCCATTTTAAGTGTTACTTTGACACGAATTATTGAATTTTAGAGCTACGAAGATGAAAAAAGAAACATTTGTTATTGGCGTAGATTATGGCACTGATTCTGTCCGATCAATTATCGTTAATGCACTTACTGGCGAGGAAATTGCCGCTTCTGTTCACCACTATACGCGCTGGAAAAAGGGACTTTATTGCAATGCCTCAGAAAGTGTATTTAGACAACATCCTTTAGATTATATAGAGGGGTTAACTGAAACTATTACCAATTGCATAAAACAGGTAGGGCCTATTGTAGCAGAAAATATTGTTGCCATTGGCTTAGACACGACCGGCTCTACGCCTGTTGCTGTAGACGCATCAGGGACGCCACTTGCTTTAAGAGATGAATTTGCAGAGAACCCAAATGCCATGTTTGTGCTTTGGAAAGACCATGCCAGTGTAAAAGAAGCCGCAGAAATAAATCAACATGCAACTAAATTTGATACCAATTATCTACAATATGTTGGGGGAATTTATTCATCAGAATGGTTCTGGGCAAAACTTCTTCACATACTCAGAAATGATGCTGCAGTAAACGATGCTTGTGTTTCATGGGTAGAACATTGTGATTGGATCCCATTTATGCTAACCGGTGGTAATAACATTAAGGAAGTAAAAAGAAGCGTTTGCGCCGCTGGACATAAAGGATTATGGTCTGAAGCGTTTAATGGTTACCCACCCAATGAATTTTTTACTTCTTTAGATCCATTACTTGATGGGTTTGTTTCTTCGCTTGGAACAAATACCTATTGCTCGGATAAGGCTGCTGGTACACTTTCTAAAGAGTGGGCATCTAAACTAGGTTTGAGAGAGGATGTTGTGGTTGCTGTGGGCGCTTTTGATGCGCATATGGGTGCTGTGGGCGGTCAAATTGAACCTTATTACCTCAGTAAAGTAATGGGCACATCAACCTGCGATATTTTGGTTGCCCCTGTGTCAGATTTAGGAGATAAAACTGTAAAAGGCATTTGCGGCCAGGTAACTGGTTCTGTAATACCAGGTATGCTAGGATTAGAAGCAGGCCAGTCTGCATTTGGAGATACTTATGCTTGGTTCAAAAATATGTTACTATCTCCTATCAAAGAAATGATAGAGCAATCAGACTCCGTTAAACATGATCAGGCAACCCAACTCATAAATGAATTATCTAATCAATTGATTACACAACTTTCAACTAAAGCCGCTTTATTGCCTTTACAGGAAGATGATGAATTAGCTATTGACTGGTTTAATGGTAGAAGAACACCAGATGCTAATCAATACCTAACAGGAAGTATTCATCATTTAAATTTAGGATCAACCGCTCCATCGATTTTTAAAGCATTAGTAGAAGCAACTTGTTTTGGCGCAAAAATGATTGTTGATCGATTTTTACAGGAAGGAGTTCCTGTAAAAGGATTAATAGGCTTAGGGGGGGTCGCGAAAAAATCGCCTTACATTATGCAAGTAATGGCCGATGTAATAAACATGCCCATTCGAATTCATAAGAGTGACCAAACTTGTGCCTTAGGTGCTGCCATGTTTGCCGCAACAGCCGCTGGTTTATATGCAAAAGTAGAAGAAGCCATGAAATATATGGGACAAGGATTTGAAGGTTACTATTTCCCCAACGAATCAAGAAATGAATATTACCAAATAAGATATATGAAATACATTACAGCTGGAAGATTTACCGAAAAAAACATACTCAACAATAAATAAATTCAAACGATGAGACAATATGACGCGCTAAAACAAGAAGCTTATGAAGCTAATATGCAATTGCCTAAACTGGGTTTAATATTATTTACTTTCGGCAATGTTAGTGTAGCAGATCGAAATAATAAAGTATTTGCAATTAAACCTAGTGGCGTTCCTTATGAAAATTTAAGTCCTGAAAAAATGGTTATTGTTGATTTTGATGCAAATATCATTGAAGGCCAACTTCGCCCATCTTCCGATACCAAAACTCATGCAATTTTGTACAAATATTGGGAGGGAATCAATAGCATTGTTCATACACATTCTACTTATGCTACCGCATGGGCACAATCGCAATTGGATATACCCATTTTGGGAACTACGCATGCAGATCACACTACTTCTGTTATTCCATGTGCACCCCCAATGAGTGACGACATGATTAAAAGAGACTATGAAACAGAAACAGGATATCAAATTATAAATTGTTTTAACGAAAGGAAGTTAGACCCCTCAGAAACAGAAATGATGCTTGTAAGTAATCATGCCCCTTTTACATGGGGAGCAACTTCGCAAAAGGCGGTTTACAATGCAGCAGTATTAGAAGAAGTTGCTAAAATGGCTTACTTAACATTACAAATTAATCCTGCTGCGCCAAGCCTAAAAAATACTTTAATTAACAAACACTTCGAAAGAAAACACGGACCGGATTCTTACTATGGTCAATAATATTTACCCTATTCATCCTTAATCAAAAGTGAAATGATAAACCTTAAGCAACTTGAAGTATGGTTTGTAACTGGAAGCCAACATTTATATGGAGAAGAAACACTGAAACAAGTAGCAGCAAATTCTATTGTAATCGCTAATGCATTAAATAATGAAGCATCAATGCCTGTGACAATTGTTTATAAACCTACTGTGAAATCTACAGAAGAAATTTTTTCAATATGTCAAGAAGCAAATAATTCCACGAATTGTATTGGTGTCATCACTTGGATGCATACGTTTTCGCCAGCTAAAATGTGGATAGGTGGATTAAAAATTTTGAGAAAGCCGATTCTTCATTTTCATACACAATTTAACCGAGATATTCCATGGTCAACCATTGATATGGATTTCATGAACCTCAATCAAAGCGCTCACGGCGACCGTGAATTTGGTTTTATTATGAGCAGAATGCGATTGGAAAGAAAAGTAGTAGTAGGTCATTGGAGTGACCAAGAATGTATTGCAAAAATTAACGGCTGGATTAGAGCCGCCGCTGGTTGGCACGACTGGCAAGGCGCAAGATTTGTTCGCTTTGGAGACAATATGCGTTTTGTAGCCGTTACTGAAGGAGATAAAGTTGAAGCAGAAATTAAATTTGGCTACTCAGTTAACACCTATGGTATTGGCGACTTGGTGGAAGTGATGAATCAAGTATCAGATTCAGATATAAATCATTTAGTAGACGAATACCATCAAGCATATAACCTTATGGATAGCCTAAAAAAAGGGGGCTCACAACATGAATCACTTAAAACAGCTGCAAAGATTGAATTGGGTATTGAAAAGTTTTTAGTAGAAGGTAATTTTAAAGGGTTCACAACGACATTCGAAGACCTACATGGCTTAGCTCAACTACCAGGTATTGCGGCACAACGTTTAATGGCAAAAGGATACGGATTTGCAGGGGAAGGAGATTGGAAGACAGCAGCATTGGTGAGAGCAATGAAAGTAATGGCTAGTGGATTAAAAGGCGGCAATTCATTTATGGAAGATTACACGTATCATTTTCATCCCGACAATAAATTAGTATTAGGTGCACATATGCTTGAAATTTGTGAGTCTATTGCTGATGGCAAACCCAAATGCGAAATACATTCGTTGGGTATTGGTGGAAAGGCAGACCCAGTTCGTCTAGTTTTTAACTCGGGGCCTGGACCTGCAATTAATGCATCCATGATAGATATGGGAAATCGCTTCCGCTTACTGGTAAACAATGTAATGGCTGTTGCACCAATTAATAACTTACCAAAACTACCAGTTGCTAGAGTGCTCTGGAAACCATACCCAAATATACATATTGGTGGTGCTGCTTGGATTTTGGCAGGTGGTGCGCACCATACTTGTTATTCTCAAAATATTTCTGCAGAACAAATGGAAGACTTTGCCTCAATGGCAGGAATTGAATATATATGTATAAATAATGAAACCAGCATATACCAGTTTAAGAACGAACTACGCTGGAACGATAAATTTTATCAATAAACGATTCTTTTTTTAACATAAGAAACCTACATTATGAAAGGACTTGCCAATATCGATATTATAGTTTTTCTAATTTATTTCATTCTCGTTGCAGGATATGGTTATTGGATCTATAGACGAAAAAAGAAATCAACTAGTGATACCAAAGACTTCTTTTTAGCGGAAGGTTCACTAACCTGGTGGGCAATTGGTGCATCTCTGATTGCATCCAATATATCTGCCGAACAATTTATTGGAATGAGTGGTGAAGGTTTTTTTGTTGGAATTGCAGTTGCTGCTTATGAATGGATAGCCGCATTGGCATTAATCATTATTGCAATATGGTTTATGCCAATTTATCTAAAGAATAAAATCTTCACAATGCCCCAGTTTTTAACCAATCGTTACAATGAAACGGTTGCCTTAATTATGGCAGTGTTTTGGTTGTTTTTGTACATTTTTGTGAACCTGACTTCTATTTTATACCTGGGAGCTGTTGCCATAAATGGTTTAGTAGGCGGCAATTACTTGCATGTAATTATGGTATTACTCGCTGTTTTTGCATTATTCATCACCTTAGGAGGCATGAAAGTAATTGGCTATACAGATGTGATTCAAGTAGCTGTATTAATCATTGGTGGATTAGCTACCACTTATATGGCATTAATCATCGTTAGCGAAAAATTTGGTTTAGGTAGTAGCGCACTTGTAGGATTTAATACACTTCTAAAAGAAGCCCCTGAACATTTTCACATGATTTTAGAAAAACCTGGACCCAATGCTACACAAGAAGAAATTAATAAATATTTAGTATTGCCAGGACTCTCCATGTATTTTGCAGGACAATGGATTGTTAACCTTAATTATTGGGGTTGTAACCAGTATATTACCCAACGTGCACTTGGAGCAAATCTTCAAACAGCTAGAACTGGAATTCTATTTGCAGGACTATTAAAATTAATGATGCCCGTTATTGTAATGTTACCCGGTATTGCAGCTTTTGTATTATATAAAAATGGTCACTTACCTCAATTAGAGGGCGGCAATAAAGATGGAGCTTATTCTGCCATCTTAAGCTTTTTGCCTAGTGGATTAAAAGGATTATCAATTGCGGCACTAACTGCTGCAATTGTTGCATCACTTGCTGGTAAAGTAAATAGTATTTCCACCATTTTCACTTTGGATATTTTTAAAAAATACATCAGGCCAAATGCAGATGAGAAAAAAATGGTCTGGATTGGACGAATTACTATTTTAATTGCCATGTTTGTAAGTGTATTATTTACTTGGAATGATACATTGGGCATTGGCGGAGAAGGTGGATTTACTTTTATTCAGAAATATACAGGCTTTATTAGCCCAGGTGTATTTGCCATGTTCTTATTAGGAATGTTTTGGAAACGAACAACAGGATCTGCTGCCATTGCTGGGGTTATCTGCGGTTTTGTGTTATCCGTCTTTTTTAACAACTATGCTCCTGGAGTATTAGGCAATGAAACTATCTTGTACACAGCATATCCAAACGGAAAGGGCGGATTTGAAATTCCTTTTCTGATTAATATGGGATGGTCATTCTTTTTTACTACGGCATTAATGATTCTCATCAGCTTTAGTGGACCAAAAATAAATCCTAAATCATTTGTATTTGACAAAGGAATGTTTGCAATTAGTAAATCTGTTTTAGTTTTAATTGTACTGACTATATTATTATTGACCGTTCTATATGTTCGATTCTGGTAAGAGCAAACCCGTTATTTCATTATAGTCGCTAGCAAATATGATAATATTAGAATAATGGGAAAATTCTTCTTTTTGGTGTATGGTGACGAGTACTATACATCTCATACCTGCATTTATGCAGTTTCAACAACTTTTGGCGCCTCTTCAAGAACTATGCAATCAGTTGTATGTAACATTAATGCTGCTGCAACATTTAAAAAGGTTTCACTATTAAAACACTTTACAAGCTTACTTCCATGCGCTTCCCTGTAAAATGTACATTTTTGATGGTGCCCTCCGGAAGCAGTTGCACTTTGAATGTACGATCGGGTACCTGACTAGAAAAACCTTTTGGTGCACCCAATTCAATAGTGAGTTTTTTTGCTTTATCGTTCCAAGTAATATGCGTCCAAGTAGCTTTACCTTTTAAGTAATCCTGACTAATGCCATCATCTTCATATAATGTAAACTGGCCATCAGCACCAGTATACACTTTTAATGTAGTAGGCTCTTTCACCACTTCTGCAGTGTATTGTCTAATAGGATCAAATGGAATAATTGCACCAGCACGAACATAAATTGGCATGGTACTTAAATCTACTTCACGGCGAATTCTTTGCCCACCTGTTTGTTTTGTATTAGTCCACCAGTCGTACCAATCTCCTTTTGGAAGATACACTTCACGAGTAGTAGCTCCTTTTTCAAAGACAGGTGCAATCAACATATCACGACCCCATAAATATTCGCTACCCATATTTTTCACTTGTTGATCATTTGGGTAATGCAACCATAAAGCTCTCATTAAAGGCAATCCAGTATTACGCGCTTCCCAAGCCAAGGTATAAGTATAAGGCATGAGCTGGTAATGTAGTTCTGTATATTTTTTTGTGATAGGTTCGATGCTTTGATTGCTCATCTCCGATTGAAGAATATTTCTTTTTTCATCAGCAGGAGCGGTATTACTATTATTTTGTTCACGCGGTCCCATATCTTTTAAACCCCAACCCCAAGGAAGAGTTGTCATCCAAGTTCTACCATGTGAGCGAAAAGAAGCACAGAAAGCTCCAAACTGATACCAACGCGCATATAGCTCTCCTGTTTTTTCAGCGTTAGCATAAAATCCTCCTATATCCGATCCCCAAAAAGGTGCAACGCTTAAAGAATAGTTAATCCCTACAGCCACTTGACCTTCTAATGTTTTCCATGAGGACTCTGTATCTCCAGACCATACCCATCCACCCCATTGCGCTACGCCGGGGAAGCCATTTCTGTGAAGGCTCCAAGGACGAATGTTAGGCTGAGTAGAAAGATGGCCCTTATAATATAATTCATGACGCTTAATTCTTTCAAAAAGATTGAACCAATCTCCTTCATCAGGCCAAAATGCGTCCACCCCTGTATTTACGAGGTTTACGTGTTCTTGCCAGTAGTTCTGAATATGCGAGGCATTTAAAATCTCACCCTCTTTAGTAGGAATAGATCCATGTAGCGTTGTCAATTTATCCCTATCCCATGGAACCATATGAACAACAAATTTTGCATTACGATTATGCATCGCTTCAATAACAGTTTTAGGATCATTCTTAAAAACTTCTGGATTAAATTCAAAAGAAGGTTGCTTTTTATTCCAGCCCTTTGGTGTAAAGCCAGTGCCTAAATAAATAACCGCATCCAATGGAATTTTTTTTGCACGAAAAGAATCAACGATACCTAGCATTTGTGTGTCATCCTCTAGTGTTCTGTGAGATTGCATATAACCCAACGACCATTTAGGTGGCATCACAGCCGGTCCTGTTACCACAGAAAAATCTTTCATAAATTTAGAAGGATCATGGGAGTCAAAAACAAAAAAATCATATAATCCAGGAATAATTTTATCTATAGGAGGAAGCCCTTTACCTTGATTAAGTCCTTGATTCGTTTCCGTCTGTGGAATATTTTCTTTACCTGTAGGTTTCCAAGGAATAAATACACCTTTGTTTTTATTTTGAAGATCCACTTCCACCCAAGGGGTAGCAACAAAAATTCCCCATCCTTCTGTTCCTATGAGCACCGCCGCTGGGTTTCTAGATCCATAAGCATCACTCTGCCAACGTGGTTGCATTTTGTGTAAGCGACCACGACGATCAAATTCAATAGGAAGATTACGCCAATTAACACCTGCTTGTGGTTTAGGTCCGCCCTCGCCCATTCCTAATACTGCTTCATTCAATTGGAAAGACATATTACCATCTTCCTCAAAAATAATTTCTTGCACTCTTTCTCCTTTAGCATTAGAAACCAATACTGCTAATGGATTAAACCTTACTTGAACTTGTAGTTTCCCTACTTGTTTATTAACTACGTTACTACCCTTTCTCAAACTTATAACGGGAGAAGGATAATTGCGCTCCGCCACGCCAGGGTTAAAAGGAAAGTTATCTTTATAACTGATAGGTTTTAGTGTAACGCGAATGCTATTTTCTCCGGCCACCCTAATATCAAGTTGTGCCGGTTCGCCCGAAGCTTTGATGAGTTGATCCTCTGAGGCTCCGGCTACTTTTGCATTTTGTTGGGCTTGTACAAACGTTGCAGCCAATAATATAAATAATGCAAATAAGAACTTGTGAAGTTTTAAACTAACATTGTTTACCATTTTGATTTTATTGTTTAAAAAAGTAATTAATACTATCTGATTGGAATTGAAACACAAGAATGTCATCCGCTCAAAATGTATGTCCTCAAAGAAAGTGGACGGTTTAGTTGACGACATACATATTAATGATGGAAACTCTCTACTAATCTATGCCTTTTTTAGTCCACTTTTTTCTGACGTTTTACACTAATTACTCAATGTCAAGCATTAATTCTATAGTAAATTGACCTTGATAATAATTATCATTAATTGATATATTCAAATTATTACCATTAAAATCTGGCAATACATTCATTTTTCTGATAGTTGCTAAGACATCAACACAACTAAAATCATTTGTAAGAGGGTTGAAATTCATAGGCGAAGAAAAAACATTAACACCTTCGCTAACCTCAACCATAATAATTGGATTATTTAAAACAATTCCATCTAATTGGATTGCAGAAATAAAATTAATTTTTTCAAACGGGGTGTCTTGCTGAATTAAATTAAAAGAACGATCTTTTGAAAGAGTTATTTTTTTTATCATATAATTCTATTTTGCATAATTCAACTTCATTTTATCAATAATAAGTTTAATATTCTTTTTTGTCCGTCGTCAAACCAATGTAGACTTTTAGTAGTAGTGTATTTCGTTGTTTAAAATAGTGTTTTTTCTTTTACAAATATTTGAAATGTCAGACATTATTTTGCATTATTGAGCAGATTGCAATTTCTTACTCCAATTCGCCTTGATATGCTCACTCAACCTTTTAGCTGTATCAAGTTTACTTACCCTAATATATTTCAAAAAAGAGCGCTCTGTTCTATGTCCTGTGATTTTCATTAAGTCTATTGTTGGAAATCCCTGCAAATAGTAGTTCGTTGCAAATGACCTTCGTGCAGTATGACTGGAAACTAAATCCGCCAAAATATCTTTTGGCCTTGAACTAACCCTACCTACTTCATTAAGCTCGGCTAATTTACATACATCCTTTATATAATCATTGAATTTTTGATTACTGATGGTCTTAGGTAACTTATTAGGACGGTCAGCATATTTTTCAAAAATTTCCATAATTACGGGATTGCAGGGTATTATTACCAACTCCTTTGTTTTTTGGGTGATTGTCTTAATAAAATAGTCTCCATCTATTTGAATAATATTTTCTGGCTTTATATTACTAAAATCTGAAAACCTTAAACCAACCCAAGCACCAAAAATAAATAGGTCTCGTACCTCTTCTAATTTCTTATTAGTGATTTTTAATTCATACAATTTTGTTAATTCTTCCTCTGTCAAATACACATGTTCAGTATCCTCTTCATTATAGGAGAACTTCTTGTGCTTAAATTTCATATTATCAGTATACTCCAAGTCAACGGCTTCTCCCATGAACACTTTAATAATGGCAATGTCTTTAGCCACAGTGTTCACTTTCAATTTCCTAGTATTCTTTAAGTAGTTTACATAGGAATAAAAGAAGTCTAAATCTATTGTATCAAAATCTACCCTGCTTTTTGAATACGCTTGATACTCCTTTAGATGTTTCGTAACAGCAGCATAATTATCTAAGGTTTCTTTACTCTTATCCTTCCCTTTAAATTTAATCTCTCCATCAATAAACCTTTGGGCAAGGGTAAATAAGGTTGGTTTATTAGGATCTACTGCATTATTATGATTCTTATCAATAAGTAAGTCAAGTGTGCGCTTTAAAATAATTGGGTCAGGAATGCCATCCTTTAGCGCTTCTGAATAGGCACGCAAACAAGTACCCTCTAAATTGTCAAGCATA
>Ga0209768_10000425_pt1 | contig 29040 bp, 10 predicted proteins | sample LauGreSBDMM110SD_3_FD_187564 | JGI IMG/M metagenome (GOLD analysis project Ga0209768, IMG submission 187564) | Freshwater lake microbial communities from Lake Michigan, USA - Sp13.BD.MM110.SD (SPAdes) (version 2) | ecosystem: Environmental > Aquatic > Freshwater > Lake | place: Lake Michigan... | reverse complement strand
TAACATGCCAGTAAGTTCTTGCAATTGTGGAAATTAATTTGTATATTATATTAATAGAAAAGATATGAAACCTTTAAATTACGATAACTCTCCTTGTAGCCCAATTTCATCAAACTGTGTCATTTGGCAAGGTCCAGATCTTCCATGTATTAAATTGTGTAGAGGAGACACTATATCAGATGTAGTAGAAGCACTTGCTTTAGAATTATGTGCTGTATTAGATATACTAGATATAAAAAATTATGATCTTACATGTTTTGATATTACTGCATGTGGACCAAAAGACTTTACTACATTAATACAATTTTTAATTGATAGAATTTGTGCTTTAGAAAATATTAGTACAACAGGAACTACAACTACTGCAGCAGGATGTCCTGATTGTGTAGTAAGTGTAGCTCCATGTTTTATAATAGGAACACAAACTACTATGCAATTAGTAGATTATGTCAATGCAATAGGACAAAGAATTTGTTCAATTATTACAGACATAGCTAATATTAATTCACAAATAAGTAATATATTAATAAGAGTAACAGCATTAGAAGATGCTCCTTCACCAGCCATTCCAATTCCAAGTATTGTAATTAATTGTAATATAGGAACTTTACTTTCTGGTAATTCATATTCATTAGATATTGTTCTTGATCAATTAATTAATAATACTACTAATGGTTACTGTAGTCTAATAGGTGTATTAGGAACTATATCTCAAATTGGAACTTCATTAGTTCCTGATTGTAGTTTTAGTACAGACATTACATCTAATCCAAATTGGACAGCAACACCAACAACCTTAGCAGAGAGTATAACTAATATATGGATTGCTCTTTGTCAAATAACTAGCACACCTTTAACTGTAGAAGATACAAATACTATTAATTTAGATTTTACAACTGGTATATTAACTGCAAATGTTCAAGATACAGGATGGGTAGACTTATTAGGATTTGCATTTATGTCTGCTAATCCAGGTAGACCACAGTGTAGAAGAATTGGTAATGTAATTCATTTTAGAGGATATGCACTTGTTCCTATGGGAAATGCAAGTTCTGGTGCTGGTGGTGTTATCAATGTATCAAATGATGGAGATGATTATGTTCCCTTAGCATATGGAAATACATTTAATACTATTACTTCTGTTAATGCAGCTGACTCATGTTTATTAATAGGATATAATGGTGGTGTATGGGCATCAGGTACTGCAGTTGGTCTTAGATTTAATAAAGGTAATTCAGTAATTCCAACATCAGTTATACCAGTAGGTAATGCATTAGATGGAGGTTATTCTTTAAACACTAGACATATTATTCAAAGAACTGTAAGAACTACAGGATCTTTAAATGCTGGTTTAAATTCTTTAGTAGGTGTTTCTATTTCAAGCACTGGTCTATTACAATTGTCTGGACCTTTATTTGATGAATCATATGCAAGTGCAGTATCTGGTATTGAATACAGCTCTATAGGTAGAAGTATGATAAGTAATATTATATCTGGTGAAAATGTACCAGCTTTTACACCAACTGCACCATCAAGTTATAATGCTACAGCAGCAGGTGCATATTCACCTGATATTACAGGTAATGCTGATACTTGGGCCTTTACTCAAAATGCTGGTCATGCTGATCAACTTGGTGGATTTATAATTCAATTGTCAGGACTTATGTCTTACATAGGCCCTTGTGAAACTTTAATACCAACTCCTGTACCTTGTCCTTAATAATTTAAACTATGGCAACAAAATATACTTGTAAAGAATGTGGATGTAAGGATAGCTTTTTAGTTAGTCCAGCTCCATGCCCGACACCAGGCGCATGTCCTGATCCAGAACCATGTTACACAGTAATTGATTCTGAGTGTGTTATATACACAGGTGAACCAATTATGTGTGGTGCAGTAGAAGTAGTACCTACTGATACAACTATGGCAGAAGCATTAGCTTTAATAGTAGCACATTTCTGTACATAAAAAATAAAGTTGCAGTTGTTGGTTTCTGTAACAACAAGCAGACCTCTCACACTTGTGGGAGGTTTTGTTTTTATACCTATATTTGCTAAAGTCATTTATTTTTAGTATATTAAATAGTATAGTATGAAAGAATTTAAAAAGCCAGATGTTAAAGCTCCAAGATTTAGACCGGACAGTTATAATGTTCTAAATAAAGAGTTTTTTAAAAAGTTTAAAGAAAAACATACTAAGTATAAGAATATAGATGATGGGTTATTAAAAAATATAGTAAAGAATTTTAATAATGCTGTTTATAAAACTGTTATAGATAAAAGAGATGGCGTTCAACTTCCAGAAACAATAGGTTGGTTATTTATTGGTACATGTCAAGAAAGTAAGAAACAAAATATTGACTTTGCTAAATCTAACAAATATGGAGTTACTGTAACAAATAGGAATTGGGAATCAGATGGTAAACTAGCAAAGATTTTTTTTACAAGTCATGCCCCAAAACATAAAATGAAGAATAGAGAATTTTGGAGTTTTGTAGCATGTAGAGAATTTAAAAGAGCTGTTGCTAAAAGTTATCCAGAAAATTGGAATATGTATGTTGTAGTAGATGCGACCACAAAACTTAGACTTACATATCAAAAAGCTATTTTAAAAGATATAATATTAAAGAAACAAAAAATTGCTTTAGAAAATTATAATGAGTTTGACCTATGACAACAATTGGAGAAGCCATATCAAGAGTTAGAAATGTTCTAAAGGCAGTTAAGGAAGATCCTTTCTTAACAGATAGAACTATTTATTTTGCAATACAAAAATATGCAAAGACTTTAATTAAAAGAGAAGACAATCAATTCAGGTTAATGAAGATGAGTCAGATCTTTCAAGTTCTACCTTATATAGAACTAATAGATGTAGATAAAGTAGAAGCTGGATGTGTTGGAGTTTATTCTGAATGTTATTTTAAAAGATCAAAAGATAAATTACCAAGTATACTAGATGGTATGTTTGGTCCTATTATACGTACTACATCTTCTATAGATGGTTCTATAGAAATGTTTAGAACAGAACCAGGGACTTGGGTGTCTATTACAAAATCTACTACTTTCAAATACAATACAAGAAGATACTTTTGGTATTTAAATGGTTATATTTATTGTCCTAATATAGATTGGGAAGCAATAAGAATGGAAGCTATTTTTGAAAACAAAGTAGAAATTTGTGAAGAAGATTGTATGACTAGACAAAATGAAAGTTATAACATTCCAGAATATTTATTTTCTGAAGTAGAGCAATTTGTAATTAAAGAATTAACTATGTCTATGTCAATACCAACAGATGGTGCTGATGATAGTCAAAATACTCTTAGATAATGGATTTTAATTATACACTTAAATATAGAACATTTGATCAGTTGCTGGAAGATGTTACTATTGACTTAAATAGTTTTGCTTTAGAGAACATGATAGAGCCTCAACAACTTATCAAATTAGCTAAAAAAATAAACTATGATTTAGGTTTAAGAATTAATCAAACTAAAGAAGTTATATTAGATGTAACTCATGGTAGAGTAAAATTACCTGATGATTTTTTTACTTTTAATTATGCCTTTATTTGTAATGATTATACAGTAAGTGTTGGTTATGGTGGAATGTCTGGTGGTACTAATATGCAAGAGGTTCCTTATGTAGAAGTGCCTGCTAATGTAGATGTGTGTGCTCCTATAACTGTAAACTGTGCAGTGTGTAATGCAAATCCATGTAATCATACAGCAGCTTGCATGAATAACAGTTGTGATACTACTTGCCCTACACCTACCATACCTACATCCTATGACCCTTTAAGTCCTTATGGGGATACTTGTATTAGACCAAGAGTTTTTATGAACTGTAAGGGAGAAAAATGGGAACTTATTCAAGTAGTTAATCCATCTCAAACAAGAACATACAAAAGTCTTTTACCTTTAAGAATGAGACAAAGTCAAGGTATTGATTGTAATTGCCCTAACTTATATCAGAATACTAATAATGAAGGTTGGATACAAGGTGGTTTTTTATTTACTACTTTTGAAACAGGAAAAGTTTATTTAAATTATCAAGGTCAAATGGAGACAGATGATGGACAGTTATTAGTTCCAGATCATGATCTTCTTAATGAATATTATGAGTATTCATTTAAACAAAGAATACTTGAAAATCTTTATTTAAATGGAGAAGATGTATCACAAAGAATGCAACTAGTAGAACAAAGAGTTAAGGCTGCTAGAAATAATGCTTTAAGTTTAGTAAATACTCCTAACTTTAAAGAAATGGAAAAATTATGGTGGACTAATAGAAGAGCACAATATTCTAAGTATTATGATATGTTTAATTCTAATAGACCAGCTAATACATATAGACCAAATCCTAATGCAACAAGAGTTATATAATGGCAAAAGAAGAAGCAAGTAGTGGATTAAATAAATTATCTACTTTTATTAAAGGTCTTAATAAAGATTCTGATCCAGGTTTTATTGGAGAAGGTATGTGGACTCATGCTAGAAATGCAGTAAACAATACTTCTGAAGGAGATGTTGGTACTATATCTAATGAATCAGCAAATGTATTATGTGCAACAGCAGGTGCAACAATAACAGCTCCTTATAAATATGTAATAGGAACAATACATTTATTTAGTGATAAGTGGCTTATCTTTACAGCAGCACATAATACTGATATATCTATTACTTCTGCTATGTCAGAAATTGGTTTATTTGATGAAGAAAGTTGTATCTATAGACCAATTGTTCAAGATAAGTGTTTAGGTTTTAGTAAAACTAATCTTATAACTGGAGCAACAAGACAATTACAAGATTGTTCATGGCAAGCATATTGGTCTGATGGTTTAAATCCAGATAGATATTTAAATATTGGAGATTCACAATTATGGCCTTCACTTTCTGAATATGTTTGGGCTGGACCAGGAGTTAATGTAAATTATTATATTAATATATTAGATCCTACTATAAAAACTTTATGGCCTGGAGTTCAATGGGATCAATTCTGTAGTGTAGTTAGTTCTTGTAATATTTGTGTTGATCTTAATACTTTAGATTGTGATGCAACAAGGTTAGCAAGATTAGTACAAACACCATGTCTTAGTTTAGAAATTGGAAATGGATCAGGAGCATTAGAAAATGGTAGTTATTATGCAGTTATAGCATATACTATAAAAGGAGAAAGAATAACTGATTATTTTGCACCAAGTAATGTTCAACCTGTATATACGGTTAATGGAGCACAAGGATCTTTAGTTCTTAATATTACTGCAGATTCAGATAACTTTGATGAATTTGTTTTTGTTTTAGTAGCAAACATTAATGAGAATACTATTGGAAGAGAAATTGGATACTATTCAACTAGAACAAATAGAATTGCAATAGATGCTTATGCTCCTAGTCTTGTAAGTGTTCCTGTAGCTCTTATAGGAATAATACATCCTATATTTGAAATGTCAGATCAAATGACACAACTTAATAATTTTTTATTAAGAATAGGACCAACATCTAAGTTTGATTTTAATTATCAACCATTAGCAAATTTAATTACATCAGAATGGGTTGCTGTTGAATATCCATCTGATTATTATTTTAAAGGAGGTAGTAAAACAAACTACATGAGAGATGAAGTTTATTCTTTCTTTATTAGATGGGTATATAATACAGGAGATAAAACAGCATCTTATCATATACCAGGAAGAGGACCAAGACAATGGGGACCAAATCTACTTCAGTTTGAAAATGGAAGTTATTCTGATGCAAATAGTTTTCCAGGAGATATTCTTTTGTTTCAAACTATAAATACAGCTACTGAAAATTTTCCTTCACCTAATACAGTATTATCTGATGGAGGTGTAGTTATTGGTACTGGAGATATGGGTTACTGGCAATCAAGTGAAATATATCCAGATAATAGACCAGATATTTATAATGCAAGTTATCATCAATGGAGTGGTGTATATAATGTACCAAGTCTAAATTATGATTTATGTGGTACACCAATTAGACATCATAAGTTTCCTGAAAATTTAATTTATGATAATGTTACTGGTTTAGTAAGTACAGCTACTGGTTCTAATCATTTTAGAAAAGATGTTACTACAGGAGCTTTATATATAAGAATAATGGGAGTGAAGTTTAATAACATTATGCTTCCAAAAGATAATAATGGTATTGATATTCCTGGACTTGTAGGTTATGAAATTTTAAGAGGATCTAGAGAAGGAAATAAAACTGTTATTGCTAAAGGTATGATAAATAACTTTAGAGATTATAGAAGACAAGGTGTACCTGCAAATACTAGAAAAGGATTATATGCTAACTATCCATATAATACTATTATCCCATTAGGGAATAGTACAAATCCTAATGATCATAACTATCAATATAATGATCCTTTTATAAAATCAACTGATCAGAATAATGATGTAGTTAATGTTAGTATGCCAAAAAACATTATTAGTTTTCATTCACCTGATACAAGTTTTAGAAATCCTTATCTTGCTTCAAATGAATTAAAAATGTATGGCCATTTATCTGGTCAAGCAAGACAACAATTTATTGAACCAGAAGGACATCCTAAGTTTAAGTTAATGACTAGTGATGCATTATTTTTAATACTAACAGCTGGTTTAATAGATGTGTTATTAAAGTCTGGTGGTAAAAAACAAATTAATTATCCTTCTGGAGGTTTTACAGCACAGTACCAATTAATGGCTGTGCAAGGAACTACTTCAACAGGTATGCAAACTAATTCAATTCAAGCAGGTACAGTTGGTGGTATTACAAGTGGTTTTAATCAACTTTTAGCAGGTTATGGAAATAGTGGTGGATCTTTATTAGATGCATTTGCTGGAACAGAATTATTAGGTAATATTTATCAAACTAATAATAGTAATACATTAAGTGCTGGTGGTAACTTAACTCCACAAAGTTATACTGCAGATTTAACAGGTATGCAAATGCTACCAACATGGGTTAATGCTTTAATTAATGTTTCAGGTGATTTATCACAATTGGCATATTATTTTCAAGAAGGTGCACAAGCTGCAGTAGATTTAATGTATGCTGTAGGTCCTTATAGACAATATGCTTTACAACTTTTAGGACATGGTTTATATGATGTATATACTACACCTTCTAATGCTGATACAAAAAGATTTAAAGTTGCAGATGGATTATATATGTTTACAAATACATCTCAAGAAATTAGTAATTATACAAATACTGTAACAGGTAATATTGATAGTTATACAATCAATAATTATAAAAGACCTAAGTTACTTGTATTAAGAACTGAAACTGCAAACAATCAAACAGATGGTCCTAAATTTTTAACTGGGCAAGATCTATCATTAGGAAGTCTTGGAATGTTTGATGATGATTTACCTGGTATAGGTAATAGTTATGGTCCAAAAATTAATGATAGAAAAAAAAGTATTGAATTTAGTGTTCCAATAGCAAGTCACTATGCTGCAATTAAAGTAGACTTAGATGATCAGTATGGGCAGTTAAATTCAATTATACAATTACCTATTACTCCTTGTGAACAAAACATACCAGCTAATTTACCTGGTCAAAATTTTAGTGTTACTATTACACAACCAAATGGAACAGTAGTTACAATACCATATAATAAAAGAGTAATTCAAAGTAGTATAGAGTTATTTAATGGAGATACTTATGTAACTAGATTTACAGAAAAAAATCCAATGTTCTTTTTTTATGATTGGTTATATGGAGATCCTAATGGATATCCTTATAATTATTTTAATAATCAAATGATTCCTGAGCCAAGATATTGGGCAAACAGTGAAAAATATAATGTATCAGAATTAAAAATTACAAACTTTACTGCATGGGCTAACTTATTTCAAGGTAACACAACAGGCTTTGGATTTTTTCCAAATGATTATTTTAACTTAGATACTCAACGTTACAATAGACAAAATGACACAATAAATGCTCCAGGTTATCCAGGATTCACATTTGCTAAAGATTCTTATTTTTATCTTTCTGCATCAGGAGTAAGAGACTTTGTAGTAGAGTCAGATGTATTGCTTGACTTTAGAGAAGTAGGTACCTTTGATTATGAAAAATGTTACCAACCTTATATGTTTACAGATCTAAATACATTATTTAGAATGGATAAGTTAACAGCTACAGAAGGTAATTTTTATATCTATGATTTTTCATTAAGTATTGGTAGATTAACAAATAGATTTACATCTTTTGGTTTTTTACAAAGTACATACTATGATCCATTAGTTTCTCAATTGTGTTATACTTATTTACCAAATGTTATTACTTATTCATTAGGTATTTCAGATGATGCACCTACAGATAACTGGTTTATTTTCTTACCTTTTAATAGAAAAAAGTTTATTAGTCAAATTAGTTCAGTTAAAACATTTGCTAAAACAGGAGCTTTTTTAACATTTAAAAATGATAGTCCTGTAGTATTTCAAGGACTTGATACATTAGAAATGGATGGGTCAGGTACAAAAGTTATTATTGGTGATGGAGGTTTATTTGCAAAAGAAGCACAAAATATTGTTGTAGCAGATACTCCATATATGTATGGTTCTTGTCAAGGAAAGTTATCTGTAATATCTACTCCTGCTGGTCTTTATTATATATCACAAGATCAAGGTAAAGTATTTACTTATGGAGAAGGTTTACAAGAAATAAATCAAGCTGGTATGAAATGGTGGTTTGATGAATTCTTACCATGTAAATTAACAGAAGACTTTCCTGAATATCCTTATTTAGATAATCCTGTTTCTGGTGTAGGCACTCAAGCAATTTATGATAACTATAATTCAGTATTGTATTTTTGTAAAAAAGATTATAAACTTAAAAAGTTTGATAGTCAAGGTAATTCATTAGCTGGTAAAGTTATTTATATAAATAATAGTAAAACTAGTTCTTTTCAATATACACCAACAGATTCATCAGGTAATCCTACATCACCACTTTACTTACCATTAGGAGATCCAATGATTTTTGAAGATGCTTCATTTACAGTAAGTTATGATCCTAAAAGTAAATTTTGGATTAGCTTTCATGATTGGCATCCTGATTTAACTATACCAACAAAAGCAAGTTTTGTAAGTACACATAATAATGGTTTATATAAACATAATTTTGATTGCATTACATACTGTAATTTTTATGGTGTACAATATCCATTTGAAGTAGAATTTCCTGTAAGTACAGGACAAACTGTAACAACACTTAGATCTATTGAATATGTTCTTGAATGTTACAGAAGAGATAATAACTATTGTGTAGATCAATATAATGTATTAGATTATAATTTTGATAAACTAGTTGTTTATAATACAGAACAAATTTCTGGTTATTTAAACTTAAATATTTTTCCTAAAAATAATGTAACTTTATCATTAAACTATCCTCAACTAAATACTTCTGGACAATCCTTTGATATATTATTCTCTAAAGAAGAAAGTAAATATAGAATAAATCAATTCTGGGATATAACTAAAGACCGTGGAGAATTCCCAACAGGTTCAGGTTATCCTCCAACAGGACAACTTATTCCAGGTACTACAGTGTTATTAGGAAATTATCCTCAAGATAAATTATGGATTACAGAATCAAATGGTTATAAAAAATCTATTAATCCTTTTGCAGTAAATTATAGTAAACCTCAAATGCAAAGAAAGAAGTTTAGACAAATGGTTAATCTAATGTATTTAATTAAAACAGATTCATATGATACAAATATGATCTTAAAATTATACAATACTAAAAATCAATATTCCCCTAGATAATGGAAAATTATAAAGCAGGTGGTGAAAAAGGTAATAGCAATTTGTTTGCTACTAATAGACTATTTAAACAAAGTCCACTTTTTAGAAAAAGAAAAAAGAAAGCACCTGGAATATATAACCCTAAAGCTAAATATATATTTGATGAAGGTGGTGCCTTACTTACTAAGAAAGTAACATGTAAAAAGTGTGGTTGGGAATGGGATGCTGCAGATGGAGGCAATGATATTACTACATGTCATAAGTGTGGTGGTCAAGGATTAGTACATGCACAAAAAGGTGGTGGACTTAATGAGTATAAAGGAGGGGGACCTATTGATTGTGGTGAAGGTTATGAATGGAATGAAGAATTACAAGAGTGTGTTGAATATACTTCAAAATATAATCAACAAAGTCTTGCTAAACATCTTGCAGAAAAAAAAATATATGAAGATGCTTTAAAAGAAATAGAAGCTGGTACAGCTGAGTATGCTATATTAGAAGAAGCCTATAATGCTAAAGTTAAAAAACTTGAAAAAGAAAAAGCAAGAGTTCTTAAAGTTAGAGGAAATGTTATACCAGCATCTCAGAATTTAGATGTTGCTGATAGTAAAATTAATACACAAGATCCGCTTTATCAAAACTTTTTAAATGCTAGCAATCCAAAAGAATTAGAATTAGCAAGAAAAGCTTTACCACAAGAAATTAAAAATTTATTACCAAATCAAGGCTCATATAATGTAGCAAAATGGAATTCTAAAACTAATGATTGGAAAGATGGTTCACATCCAGGTAGAGAACTTTATTGTACACCATATGGGTGTTTTGCTTATCAAAAAGCTGGAGCTTCTGATGTACCAATTATAGGTGGAAATATTGATTTTGCAAATAGAGCATCTACTGGAAATTTTGCTTTTGAAAAAATTAATCCTAATGAAAGACAATTAGGAGATATAGCTTTAATGGTTGAGAATGCTCCAAATGATTATACAGATAGAAATTCTGGTGTAAGCAGAAGACCCCATCATACTACAATATATGCAGGACCTGATACAAATGCTCCTAAAGATTCTGAAAAAGGATATTTTTATAATGCAGATGATGGTGTCCGTTTAAATTTTAAGAAATCATATTTAGCAACAGATGAAACACCTGGAGATAGATTTGATTATTATAGATATGTAGGAGCTCAAAATAAAATTAATGATGAAATTTTAAATTTAGCTAAACAAAAAGAAGAGTTTAATATTAAACAAGAACAAAGAAAAAATAATGTTGCACTTCCTTCTATGGCAACATTAGAACCTAAACTTATTACACAAAATAATACTGCAACATTACAATATCCAAAAAAAGAAGAAATATTAAAACCTAAAAATAAAAAATTATTTAAAAAGAAATCTTTTAAATATGGAGGGTTAAATAAGTTTGAAGAAGAAGGAATGATTCTTGACTTATCTCCAGAAGAAATTAAACAGTATACTGAAAGAGGTTATGTTATAGAAGACATCTCTGTACCTTCATTAAGCCATATGGCTGATGGGGGAAGTCCTTATTATTCTTATGGCAATAAAAAATATATTAAAAAAAATGATGGTACTTGGTTTGTTGAATCTAATGGTGAATATGTACCTATAACTGAAAATGTAAAAGCAAGAACAGCTGAACTTAATAAAAATGCAAAGTATAATTCTGGTACTATAAAACCAAATCATAAAAATAATTTTTTTATAACAGAAAGTGGAAGATCCTTACCTATATATGATGCACAAGGTAAATATGCTAGTCCAGAGGCAAGATTATATATAGAAGAAAAAGTTAATAAAAATATTATAGATGAAAATTTAAAAACTAATTATCATGATGGTGCTATTAATATGGTATATCCTGAAGTTCTTGCTATAGGTCCAGGAGGAGGTTTATTAAATCAAGGTTTAAAAACAGGTGTTGGAGCAATTGAAAAAATTGCAGCAAAAGAAATACCAGGATTATTTGGTACTAATGTTGGTCAAGCTTTAGGTGCAGGATTTGCTGCAGATGCAGTAGTAAATAGATTACCACAAATTCCAGGACAAGTTGCTAAAGGAGAATATTTAGATGCTGGAATAAATGCTGCTACAGGTGTTTTAGATTTAACGGGTCTTGGTCTTAGTAAAAATTTAATTAGTGAAGGAATAACTGGAGGTAAAAAAATAATAAATTCTATACCTGAAACAGTAATGGGTTCTAATTATGTTAGTGGCTTTAATAAAATAAAACCAGGAATAAATAAGTTTGGTCAAAATAAAATTTTACTTGATAAAGCTTTAGTAAAAACTGCAGGACAGTTACCTGAATCTGTAGTAACTCAAAGAGTAAATAGTTTTACAAATCCTATAAAAAGAAAACAAACTATAGAAACAACAGAAGCTTTAAGAAAACAATTAAAAGAAGATTTATATAGAATAAACAAACTTAAAAAAGAAAATCCTGGAATTGATTTAGAAAATCCTAGTTTAACTGGATATCATTTTAATAAAAATAATATTAAAAAAATTCCTGACTTTTTAAAAGGTATAGAACAAAATAAAAAATCCACTAAATCTTTTGCTAATTATTTTGAAAAACAATATGCTGATAAAATGGCATTAATAAATAAAGGTGATGATGTTTTTCAAAATATTGCAAAAGAATCTCCACAATATATAGATGAAATAGCAGCTCATTTAAAAAATCCAGCTAAATCAAATGAAGATTTTTTAAATGATTTAGTTATACAATCTAATACTTATGCAAGATTTCAAAAAAATTCTCCAGTTAGTAATAGTTTAATGGGTAAAAGTATAGGTAGAAAAGGTTATACTATGGATGTAGAAGGTGTAGCTCCAGGTGATTATTATGGCACTCAAGGTTTTAAAATACAACCCACTGGAGATAGAGTTTGGGACATACTCAATACTCCTTTAGCAGAAAAATGGAGTAAAAGAATTCCTGAGTTTAAAAGTGATATGGTATTACATTCAGATGGTATGCATCATGGATTTAATAAAGATTATCAAAATTTTCTTGATAAAAGACTTGATAGATTAGATGCTAATATGGGACAAACACAATCTGTAAAAGATACTGGTTGGTCTGAATTTCAATCTTGGGGTGGTGATCGCAATAATATTAATTTTCAAACAGAAGCTCTTATTCCAGATAATATTACTAATTCAAAATATTTTAGAGAACCTAGACATTTAGTATTTGAATCTCCAACATTTAATGCCCCATTAGAAAATTTTTCATCAAAGTATATGGGAAGATTAGAAAAATTAAAAGGAACAAAAGACTTTGACTATTCAAGATTTTTTGAAGGTACAGGTAAAGGATTTAAATATGGTGGTGGTTTAAATAAGTTTCTAGATGGTGGTGAACCTTGTCCTGAAGGATTTGAAAGAGATCTTATAACAGGAGAATGTATAGTTCTTCCAGAAAGAACACAAGATGTACAAGAAGTACGTACTAATCAATATTCACCATATGTAGCTGCTTATGAACAAGCTAATCCTAGAGATGCTTATGTATATCAAAAGAAAGCTGATTATCTTAATAAGTATAAAGGTTTAAATAGGCAAGCTGGACTCAGTCAAGATAATTTTAATACAGATGTAGAAGGTAATTTTAATAAAAATTGGGAGTATGATAAAAACAGTGAAGTAATTAAACAATTTGCTAAGGATAATAATATTAATCCAAAGAATCATGTTGAATTAGTTGAGAAAATGGCAGATAAAGGAAATGTAAGCCGTGAGATGATAGCTAATTCAAAGTATGGTTCTAAGTTACAACCCTCTCTTTGGGCTAGATCATTGGCTGGAGCACAAGAGCTTGGTAATGCTATTGTTAAATTATTACCTGGAGAACAAGGAGATGTGTTTAATAAACAAACTGCTGGTTTAACTAAAAAAGAATGGGATGAAATACATAATAGTAGTACAGGAGCTCTTGAAACACTTGCGGTTGGAGATCTTCCAGGAGCTGTAATTGCTAATAGTCTAGCTGATTTGTCTACTGCTTCTGGTGGTAATTTTCAAGAATCTCCCGGACTTCTTTCAGGAGAATTAAAAAGTAATGTTGATCCTACTAAAGCTGCTTTACTTAATCCTTTTTTATATGCAGGAATTGGTCAAGGTTTAGCATCAGCTCCAAAAATTGCTGAAGGTGTTGCAGATTTATATAAAGGTGCTAAAAATTTATATAAAGGAGCTTCTAATTATGGTAATGATATTATACAAACATCTAAACAAGCTGGTAAATTTGAACTTCCTAAATATAGTAGTGCATATAGAGTAGAACATGCAGGCTTTAATACTCCATCAAGTGCTGATGATTTAACAGGAAGGTGGTTTGCAAGAAATCCTAAAGATGTTCAATTTTATGCAGATAAATTAAAAGATCCAAAAACAGGAGAAATTATTCCTCTTGGTCAAGAAAGTCCTGTAAGAATTATGAGAAAAAGACTTCCTGAATATAAAATTAAAGAGCAGTTTGGAGCAGGAATGCCTGAAGAAGCAAGAACAATGAGTATGGGAAGAGGTGATTTTACAAATGCAGGTTTAGATGATTTATTAGGTCCTGGAGCAGGTGATAGATTTACTCAAGGTAAATTTATAAATTCAGATTATAATGCAATGGAAAGTGCACCATTTTTATTTAGACAGGAAGAAGGTATTTTAGATGCTAATAGAGTTAATCAATTAAGATCTGGAACTAATCAAGGTAGATTTTCAAGTGGTAATACTACTATTTTAGATAATCAAGTAGATGCTATAAATCATTTAAAAAAAGAACAAAAACTTATAAATAATCAATCAAGAATAAAAAAGTTCTTGCCCTTTAAAGAAGGTGGTTATATAATAGAAGAATTAGACACTTATGATGATAGTGAAAATATGGAAAAAAATATGTCTAAATTAGAAATTAAAAAACTTATTGCTAAAGGATATGTAATAGAAGAGATTTAAACTTATTTAGTTTAATTAATAAATTAAAATTTAGTATATTTAATATATATATTATTATGAAAGTAAAAATACGTAAAGCACAACCTGGAGAAACTCCAAGATTTATTAGTAAGCTTAATAAGTTTGTTAAGAAAACTGGTGGACAATCAGATACTATTGATGCATACATTGATTCTGAATTAAGTAATGGAACTTCTCCAGAAGAAGTCATTTCTGCATTAGTTGAATTTAAAATACCTAGAGAAAAGATTGAAGATATTGTATATGAAATGTATGATGCAATTCAAGAATCAGATAACTATAACTCAACTACAACAACTGCTCCATATGATGAAGAATCTCCTTATAGTAAAAAAGTAAAAGATAAAGTAAAAGTAGAAGAAGTAGTAGATGAAATACCAGAAAGTGAAAAGTATGGTTACTATGATAGTAATAATTTAGGAAGTAAACTTGCTAAAGAAACAGATTTTGATGAAGATGGTGAATATGAAGATGGTGGACAATATATGGATAATAGTATTTTTCCTAAACCAAAACAACCTTACTTTGTAGGAATGGATGCTAATGCTGTACCAGGTGCTTTTGCTTTTGGAGGTACTAAACAAAGCAAAAGTAAATATATAAATGATTATATAAAGAAACTTAAAAAAGCTGCAGAAGGAGATCAAGTAGAAAACAGTGAATTTTATTTACCTCCAGCAGGAAGTATTGGTGACCCAATGGGTAATAATACAAAACAAAATCAAATGTTTGCAGGCACTGTAAAACAAATGGGTAATGAAGCAATGATGAAACAACAAGCTGAAGAGTCCTACCAAAATATGACTACAAAAGCAAATGGTGGATCTCAGGAACCTCATGATTGGGTAGATGAACTTCATGGTTATGGAGAAGCATTACAACACTCAATGACAGCAATGGATGAAAATGCAATAAATACAGCTATTATGAAAAAAGAATATGGCCGTGGAGGCCGGATAAGAAGAGCTAACAGAGCTTTATTTGGAACACCAACTTCAATACCAGGTGTTAATACTAGTTATGAATTTGGACCATTAGGTGGTATAAGAAAAGCTACAGCTGAGTGGGATCTACAAGCTTTAGGTGATCTTGTAAATTTTTTACCTGGAGCATATGGTATGATGCCAGGAATGAATACAGGAAATTGGAAATCAGTTTCTTATCCATCACAAGTTAGACAAAAAGTTATTTCTACTGTTAATAATAAAGCATTAGATGAAGTTGCTGGAAATACAAAAAGTTCAAGTGCAACACAAGGTCATTTATCTTCTAATAAAAAAGGATTAAATTGTCCTCCAGGAGCTGTATATGATGCTTCTTCTGATCAATGTATTGGTCCAGATGGTTTACCTGTTGATTTATTAGGAAATCCTTTTGCTAATCCTTATGCTTCAATAATCCCAGGATCTTATCAAAGTCAAAAACAACAAAATTTAAATAAGTTTATTCCTGTAAATCCTGCTGATAATAGTAATGATGGTACTATAGATCCTGTAGATCCTTCACAAGTTCCCTATACAGATGATATGGATGTAAATCCTATGGCAGCATACGGTATGCAAGTTGGAAGATATATGGATGATGGAGGATATGTTGATCAATCTATGATAGATCCTAATAATCTTGAATTATTAAAGTTTATATATGGTGGAGATGAATATGCTTATGGTGGAGGTATTCAAAGTTTTGGTCCTGGTGGAGGTTTTGATAGTTGGGCTAAAGATAATTTTAATATAAATGGTTCTTCAAAATTTAAATTAAATGCTGGAAATCCTGAACTACTTAATCCATTTAATAAAATAAGTACAAAAGGAGTACCAAATAAAAATTTAATTGGTGCTAATAACTCAAATTCTTTTAGTAATTTTTCTAATCCAAAACAACCAACTTCAACTACAACTACTACTACTAATACTGCTCCTGGACAACAACAATTTACTCCAGAGCAAATTCAACAATTTTTACAATATCAAAAATCACAACAGGGACAACCTGGTTCTGGAGTATATGCCCCTGGCTATGGAGTAAATTCTAATATGGTGATTGGTCCTCCAAAAAAACTTGGTTTTGGTTTCTCAAAAGACTTTAGTTATACACAAGGTTTTTCTCCTAACTGGAATGTTCCTGAAGGAACAAAAAAAATGAGACAAGAAGTTTATAAAGATAGAGGTAATAAATGGAATCCATTTGATAATAAAAGAGTTACTGATTGGTATGCTGATGATGGTAAGGGTGCTGCAGGTTCTAATCCTTCAGTAACAACTAATACAGGAACTCAACCTACAGGAACTCAACCTAATGGTACTAAATATGTAGAAGGAATGAAAATTGGTAATAATCAAATGTATCAAACTAATACAGATGCAAATGGTAATCCAATGGGTGTTGATAATAAAGGTAGATTAATTTCTAATGATGCTCAGTCACCTAAAGCTACAGTAACTGTAGGGCAACCAGTATCTGGAAGTTCATATAGTCCAGATGACATTCCTATGGAAAAGATGAGTGATGATGAAAAACTACGTACAGATCTTCAATCACAAAAAAATTATGATCCAAATAATCCAACTGGTTCAGCTAATGCAAGTACTAATGCAGTTGATCCATCTAATCCAATTGCTCCAACTAATACAACTACTCAAGGAACTAGTCAACCACAACAAGGTGGAGCTCCATATAATAACAGTGGTCCAGGAGTAGAAAATAGTGACTTAGATAATATGCCAGCACCTTCAGGTAATACACAAGGAACTAGTTTATCTAATCCAGCATTAGGTAATCCTTTTTTACAAAACAATGGTTTACAAAATCCTATAGGACCTCCTGTAAATCAATTTGGTGTAATAAGAAGACAACAAGGTGGTTTTATTCCATCATATGCACAGTTCTTAGAATATGGTGGTTACCTACAAGAAGCTAAAGCTGGTATCACTGTTGATCAACCAGACTTTAGTGATCCAAATTTTGTTGGTAGAACTATTGAACAAAATGCATATAGTTTTGATAAACCTCAATTAGGTGCAGATTTATTTGGTAAAGGAAGTCTTACTGATATATTTACTAAGGGAGCTAATGCTTGGAGTCAAGCTAAACAAGATAAACTTACTAGAGATCAATTAACAACTACAGATGCAGCTAAACCTAATTCTGGACAAACAGGTTTTGGTTCTGCAGAAGTTACAAATTTTAAGGGTGCTCAAACTCAATATGGTAAAAATATTCAAAATATTGGTGATGAAGGTAATAATATTATAAGAAAAATGGGTGGTGCACCTAATAAACAATATCAAAAAGGAAGAGTCTATACACTTACTCTTAAACAGATTAAAGAAATTGAAGCTGCCGGAGGTAAAATAGAATATTTAAAATAACTAATATGCAATATAGAGTTAAAATTTCTCAAGAACCTGATATTTATAAGGTAAGGGTTACTAGTCCACCTAAAGCTAAAACAGGATATCAAGTTGATGGTTCATTAGCTAATGATATTTCTTCATTTGGTGGAGCTGATCTTAAGCTTTCAAGTAAAGATGCAGTTCAAACAAAAACTATTACTAAAGTTCCTAGAGAAGAAGCTAATCTAGAAGCTGAAGGTGGAGAAACTGTATTAACATTTGATCCTTCAGGTTATCCATTGTTTTATGAAATAAAAGGACCAAGACATACAAATAATGGAGTGCCTTTAAATCTTCCAGATGATAGTTTTATTTATAGTGATACTAAGTCTATGATGATTAAAGATCCTGGTATTCTTAAAATGTTTGATAAACCTATTAAAAAAGGTGGTTATACTCCTGCAGATTTATCAAAACAATTTTTAACTTTAAATAAGTATAGAGGTATTCTTCAAGATACTACATCAGATAAAATTGCTGTTCAGACTGCACAATTAATGATTAAAAAAGCAGTATCTAAATTAGGAGCTTTAGCTTTAGCACAAGAAAGTAAAAAAGGATTTCCTCAAGGTATACCTGTAGTTGCAAAAGCTTATATGGAAGAAAATAATATAACAGAAGCAGACATTCTTCCAGATGTTCAAAAAGAAGAATCTGCTCCACAACAAGGAATGCAACAAGGAATGGAAGGTGCTCCTCAAGGACAAGCACCTCAAGAACAAGGTGCTCCACCAACAATGCCTGATGGTTCTCCAGTGGCTATGCCAGAAGAAATGCAACAACCTGGTATGAGACGTGGTGGATTTTTACCACAAGCTAAAAAAGGATTAGAACAAGTATTATCTGAAATTACTGATAAAGTAAGATCTGCAATGGAAAATGGTACACCAATGAATAAGATTATTATTAGTCTAATTCAAAACCAAATTTCAGTAGATGATATTAAAAAAGTATTAATGAATTTAAATATACCTGATAGACAAGCTCAGGAATTTGTTCTTAAAGCTCTTTCAGAATATCAACAAAGTGCTCAACAACAGCAACAACAAATGGCTGCTCAACAACAAGGTATGATGCAAGGGCAACCTGGTGGAATGCAACAGCCTCCTCAACAACAAATGGATCCAAGAATGGCCCAAATGATGGCTGCACAAATGCAAGGTGGTCAAGGACAACCTCAAATGGATCCAAGACAACAAGCGCAACCTTCTGAAGAAGAAATGATGGCAATGCAACAACAACAGATGCAACAAGCTCCTATGGCAATGTATGGAATGCAGATGGGGGGTTATGATATGCCTGATTATATGGCTTATGGTGGATATTATCAAGATGGTGGTTATTTACCTAAAGCTGAAAAAGGTTCAGTTGCATTAAATAGTGATGGAACACCTAAAACAAAAGAACAATTACAAAAAGAAATTAATGCAAAATTATATGAAAATAAATTAGAAAAAGTTAAAGAGTTTGATAAAGATGTTACAGTATTTGATGTTAATGGTAAAAAAATTGGTGCAAGAGGAACATTGGCAGAAGAAAAAGAAAAATTAACAAGAGGTATTAGAACAGAACCTTATGTATATAATAAAGCTAAAGAAGAAAAATATGTAAAAGATTTGTGTAATGAATTAAAAAATGGTGAATATAAAGGTTATACAGCACAACAATTAGCTGATGCAAATAAAATAGCTCAATCTGCAGTAGCAGGTTTAGTGCCTTGTCAAAATATTAGTGAAGCTGATGTTGATAAAACAGAATTTTTTGAATTAGATGATGTTCCTATAAAAGAATGTTGGTGTACAGTAAATGGAAAAGAAGTTCCTGGAAAAACAAATCCTAATTGGGATGGAGTAGATGAACAAACTAGATGTTTACCATGTGATCAATATGAAAATGAATGTTTTTGTACAGATCCTTATACTAATGAAGAAACTATAGTTCCTTGTGGAACAGATTGTCAATCATGGGAACAAGTACAAATACAAGAACAAGGGCAAAATCAATCAAACTTTACACCAATACAAAATCTTCCAGAAGATAAGTTTGAATTAGCTGTTGCATTAGGTAAAAGAAATGTTAATGAAGCACCTATACTGGGTAAAGCACCAGGAGTACGTGAAGATGCTTGGGGTACAGATTATATGGGACAAGCTGAACTTCTTAAAGGACAAACTAGAGGAACACAAGATGCAATACGTAAAGTATCTGGTAATAATCCTGGTGGTACTATGGCAGCTTTGTTTAATGCAGAAGCAGCTGGTCAAAATAATATAATTAATCTTGCTACTCAAACTAATGCTAATAATTCTGATAAAGCAACAGCTCTTAGAAAAGCAAATGTTGCTCATCAATGGAATCAATTATTACTTGGTAAACAAGCTCAAGATACTTATAATCCTCAACATGCTACATGGGCAAGTAATGTAGCCCAAGATAATAGTAATCAATGGGCAAATGTTGCTAATAAGTATGGTAAAATGAAGGGTAATGCTAGAATACTTGCCGCAACTAATGCAGGTCAAGGTATGAAATGGGGTGTAGATGCTCAAGGTAATGAAGGATATTACAATACAAATAATACTCCTATTACACCAACAGCTCCTACTAAAACTGTAAGAGATTTATTATCTGATTATAAATCATCAGGTATAACAAGTGATGCTGATGCTTTAAGAGCAATTGATTTACAAATGAGAATGGATAAACAACAAAAAACTAAAATGGGTGGTAATGTATTTGCAGAAGGAGGGTTTCTTTTAGCTGATACGGTATATCCTTTTAAACTACGTTAAACTTTTAAAGTTTAGTAAACTAAATAAATTTTAATATTTTTACAATACACAGAAATTTAAATATATGGGAACTTATGTACAAGGTGTTGAATCAATCATCCCATCATTACAGCCTTATGAAAGTGGTTTAAATGTTGTTTCAAATTTACTTCAACTGAAGCAATCTCAGTATGATACTAACTATGCTCAGTTAGGTAAGATGTATGGTCAATATTATTATGGTGATTTAACAAGAGAAGATAATATTAAAAAAAGAGATAATACAGTAAAGCAAATAGATTTTGATTTAAAAAGAATAGCTGGACTTGATCTTTCTCAAGAAAAAAATGTACAACAAGCAGGACAAATATTTAAATCTTTTTATGAAGATAGTAATCTTATGAAAGATATGGCTTGGACTAAGAACTTTAATAAAGAACTTGGAGAAGCACAAGGTTTATTAAAAAGTGATGATCAAAAAGTAAGAGATACTCATTGGGAAGATGGTATAAAAGAACTTTTATATAGAAAGGAAGAATTTAAAAATGCTGATGCTAATACTGCAATGAGTATTTCTAGTCCTGTATATACTCCATATGTTAATATTGATAAAAAAATTCAAGAACTTGCAAAAGATGCTGATTTATCTTTTGAAAAAACTTCTATGAGTGATGATGGTATGTGGATTATTAAAAATAAAAATGGTGAAATACTTAAAGAACCTTTAAGTAAACTATTTGAAGCACAGTTAGGTTCAGACCCTAGTGTTCAAGCTGTTTATAAAACACAAGCATATGTAAATAGAAAAAATACTGCATATGGTGATGCTGACAAATATGGTGGTGTAGAACAAGCTGAAATGAAATATCTTGAAACAGCTTATACTGGAATGAGAGATAGAGTAGCTAATAGACAAAAAAATATACAAGAAATTTCTGGAACTTATGATGCTCGTATTAAAGATATACAAAAGCAAATAAAAGAAAAAGGATCTAATCCTCTTTTAGAAAAAACTTTAAAAGAGTATCAAGATGGTAAAGGTGTTAATGATACTATATTATCAAAACTTGATTCACAACTTGATGATTTAAATGGAGCTTATTCAAGTAGTGGTAATACTAGTACTGGAGATTTTCATAATCCTTATCAAGATATTGATCAATTAAGAAGAGTAGTAGATGGAAATGTTGCAAATGATTTGATGTCTGAGGATATTTTTACATCTGCAGAAACTTATGCTTATAAAGATGCAAAAGAAGATTTTAAAGAAAATCCTTATGCTGTTCTTGATATAAAACATAAACAACAGTTATCAGAAATTAATGCTGCTGGATCATGGAGATATAAAACTGAACAATTAAGAGGTCAAAATGCTATAAATAAAAGAGCGGCTGATGCTTATTATGATGAGTTTAATTATAGTGGTGATAAAAAACCAATTACTAGTGGTAAAAAAGGAGATGGTAAAAAAGATGAAACTGTAGATAATGCAGTACCACAACAATGGACTTGGGATCCTAATAAAACTCCTGCTCAAAATATTAAAGAAGGACAAGAAATTTCTAAAAATAATGAAAAGAAAGGAGTATCAGGTACACCTTTTACATCAGTTCAAACTAAAGGAGGAAATCTTGCTGACCAAAATCAAGCTTCATTAGTTAAAGGTAAAGCAGAAACTGTTTATAATAATAGTGTTAAAGATGGTTTATTACAAAGTCTTGATTTGCTTATTGAAGCAAAGAAAAAAGGTAATGTTACTGGAGATCAAATTTATGAAATGTTTGCTCCAGATAAAATTAAAGCAAAAAATAATCCTTTTACAATTGGAGGAGTAGATCCACAAGCAGAATGGAAAAAGAAATATGATCCTAATTATGATAAAGGAACTGTACTAGATCAAACTGTTTATAGTGATCCTGTTAAGTTAAAAGAAATGATTCAACAACAAGGAGTTGATTTTTTAATTGCTAGGACTAATTTAGGTAGAGGTAATGAATCTTCTACAGAGGCAAAACATAATTATTTAGGTAAAGTAATTAAAAATGTAAATAGTTGGACAGGGCAAAATTCAAATCTAGCTGAAGTTCAACAAGCTGTTGAAGTAAAAGGATTAACTACAAAAATGGCTAATGCTTATTTTGTATCAGCTAATATTCAAGATTTTAAAGATTGGAGATTTAAAGCTAAAACAGCTATTGTCAATGATATGTATAATTCAATGAAAGGACAAGCTGATATTATTACAGATTTTGGAACACCTGTATTTAATAAAGAAGGAAAATTTGTTGAATATAATATGGATAATCTTAAATTTCAACTTGATAAATCTTTTGATGAGGCTGGTAACTTTAATAAAGATTATAAACCTTATACAAATTATGAAGAAAAAATTAATGAGTTTGAGTATAAGCAAGGAAAAGTTTGGAATGGTACAACTTATGTAACACCAGTTAATGGACAACCTCAATCTATTTTAGGTGCTGGATCAGTATTAACTAATAAAGATTTTGAACAAATAGGTACAGGGTCATATCCATTAAATGAAAAACTTGCAGAAATAGGAGATCCCTATAGATATACTAGTACATCAAATACTCCTGGTTTTGGTGCTAATAGATATAATCCAGATCCAGGATCTAGTGCAAATGTTTTAAGTAAAATAGCACCTTTTGGGTCAGATTATCTTGTACCTACATCAATTAGTGCAGTGCAAAATAAATTTATTAATCAGTTTTACAATAGTGCCATGGATATTTATGGTAATAAATATGATACAAATATTTTAAATAAAGCTGTACCAGGTTTTGATAATGTTTCTGGAGGATATGGTGTTGGTTCAATGGGTTTAAATGCACTTGTTGATCTTTCTAAACCTAATAGTCAAGAAACATTTGCTTTTATGACTTGGGCAGATGATTGGAATAAAATTAAATCTAAAATTAATGGTGCAGATAGACGTATGAGTTTTGAAGATTTAGGTTCTACTGGTTGGGAAAATGGTAAAGGAGAAGATGGAGATATTGGTGATGTAAATAAAAAAGGAGTTGCTTTAATGAATAAATTTATGACATGGGCATTAGAAAATAATACTGAAGCCAATGCATTTAATATGACTGCAGCTCCTTATGCAAATGATAATATGGCTAATGCAGGTATGAAATTTATGTTTCCTGAAAAATTTCTAAAAGCAGAACTTATTGATGCTGATAAAAATCCAAATGGCTCACTTAATAAAGAAGATTATGATCTTTTATCTGTAAATGGTTTAAGTGTAATTGGTCTACAAGGTGATTTTAATAATGTATTAATGAATTCTAATACAACTCCTTTTCAAGCACATGTTGATTATAGAGGAGAATATACTTGGAAACATCCATCTGGTTTAGGAGAATATAATGTAAGAAAAGGTGGAAAAGATGAACCTGATTATGTTACTAGTGTAAAATTATATGATTATGATGGTAAAGAAATAGCAAGTGGTATAAACAATGTTACTAGATTTGGTGGTAATATTGATGCTTCATTTGATAATGCAGTAAAATATATTAATAGTTATGCTTATACTGAATTAGCTAAGACAACAAAACAACAAGAAAATATTCAAAATAAATAAATTCTAATGGGGGATAAGATAGATTTATTAATGACAGATAGTGGATTTAAACCTGTTGAGCCAGAACAAAAAGGCCCAGTAGTTACTTTTAATCCAATTGAAAATGATCCAAATGCTAAACCATTAACATCTAAGCAGGTTGCGGAAAAGTCTATGATGAATTGGCTTGGATCTGACATGCAAAATTTTAGTAGTAATGCTCAAATTAAACCCTATACATATGATGCAAGTCAACATGGTTCTGCATTTTATGAAAGATATAAAGCATATGGTAATGAAACTTTTGATAGAATAGGATTCTCACCATTTAAAAATAATGACAAAGAATTTAATGCTGGTACAAGTGCAATGTCTGAGTATGGTAGAGCAATGACTAATTCAATTATGCCATTATTTGCTAATGGTTTTAAGTCTTCAGTTAAGAGTTTAGGTAGAATGATGGGAGGTGATTTTGGAGATGACCCTAAAGAAGCATACGAATATGCAAGAGCAGCTGCTATTGGTAATTCAACTAAAGGTGGATTTGTAGGGTTTACTAATAACTTAGGAGTAAGTTTTGCTTATACTGCTGGAATTATAACAGAAGCAATAACAGAAGAAATTGCAGGACTTGCTTTAAGTCCTCTTATAGGACCAGAGTCAGCTTTATTTACAACATCAAGATTATTAAGTAATACTAGAAAAGCAGCTAAAGGATTAGAAGGTTTAAAGATGGCATCAAATGTTACAGAAGCTGCTTTTGAAACTGGTAAAGTTCTTAAAGATTTAAGTAAAATAAATAAAACAAGAGAATTATTTGCTGCTTCAAAAACAGCTGAAAAAGTGGCTTCTACTGGTAAAAAGTTTGTTAATTTTATTAATCCTTTATCAAATACAACAGATGCTATTGGGTCTATTATAAGAAATGATTCTAAGTTAGCAGGATTAGCAAAAATGGGATCTAATACATCAAGAACAGTTGGTGCTTTATATTCTGATATTAGAAATATAAATATGGCTTTATCTGAAGCTAGACTTGAAGGAGGTTTTATAAGAAATGATTTTTATAAAGAAAGAGTTGATGAATATAGAAAATCTCATAATGGTGAAATGCCTGATGAAGCTACTTTAGATTTAATAAAAACTGAAGCAGCAGAAGCAAGTCAAGATGGGATGCTTTCAAATACACTTCTTATTTTTGCAAGTAATAAGGTAAGTTTTAATAACATAATGAATCCTAAAAGAGGAATTACAGCCTTACTTAATAAAAATCTTTCTACTATTAAAAAAAATATAGCTGGTAAAACAGTTAGAGAATTTACTACAAAAACATTAAAAACTGGTGCAAAAGTTTTAACTCCTAAATTAAGTTGGGTTGAAAGAGGATGGAAAGGTTTTAAAGGTACAGCACAATCATTAAAAAAACAAGGTTTTCAAAAAGTAGCATTAAAAACTATTGGTTATACTAAAGTTAACTTAATGGAAGGTGTTCAAGAATCTTTACAAGATGTAATTGCTAATACATCAAAAGATTATCATAAACAAGCTTTTTATTCTGAACCTGTTGCTGCTAATCTTTTTACTAAAGCAGAGTTACAATTACTTCTTGATAAAAGAACAGGAGGCAAAATGTTTAGAGATGCTTTTGGAAAACAATTTACTTGGGAAGGAGCAGAAACTTTTTTATCAGGATTTGCTATGGGAGCACTAGCACATCCACTTAATCAAGCATTACCTTTTGTTTTAAAAACAAAACAAAAAATATTTAATAAAGAACAATATAAAGCAGATAAAGAATATTTAAATAATTATTCAAAAAAAATGGTTGAGTCTGTAAATACCACTTTTGAGAATGATCCCCTTAAGTATTTTAATACACGTTTATTTGGTTTAGGAGAACAAGTTGAATTAAATAAAGTTATAGAATCTGGAACAACTAAAGAAGAATTAGATGCTAAAAATGAATCTACTATAAAACAAGTTACTAATCTTATAGAAATGGATTCAGTTGATGCTTGGCTTGATCATCTTGAAGCATTAAAACAATTAACTCCTGAAGAGTATGCAGAAATGATGAGTTCAACAGAAGAAGAAACACAAAATTATGTTGAGAAACTTGATGTTATTATTAATAAAACAAAAGAAATTGAAAAACAATATAAGGATGTTAATGATAAAATGCCTAATCCTATAAATTTAAAAAATTATGAAAAAGGAACTGTAGATTATGAAAAAGCATCTATCTATTATAGTGCTTGGGAAGAAGGCAAAAAAGGAATTATATTTTATAAAGAGACATTTAAAGATACAGTTATGCGTATGCAAAGTGTATTTCAAGATGCTGCTTCAAATAAATTAATAGGAAAAATTGATCCAAATAAAGTACAACTTCTTTTTAAAGAAAGTAGATTAGACAGTGAAATAAATTCAATTGAAAATGAATTAACAAGTCTTAAAGGTCTTGATGATGACTATTCAAAAAAACAATTTAAAGAAAAGACTCAAACTTTAGGTGCATTAAAAGAGTTTAAGGCTGACTATTCTGAATTTATGAATCATTTTTATTATAGTAAACAAAAAGCAGATACAAAAGAAAAAGATTATGTTGAAGAAGAAATTATTGCTAATGCTCCTTCAAAAAAAGATAATAGATCTGAAAGAAAAATTAAAGATATTAAATTAAAAAGCTTTGAACAAAGATCAAATAAATTAGAAGAAACAGATACAAATGATGCATCTGCTATAGCATATAAAGAAAAATCAGAAGCTCTTACTGCAGAACTTACAACACTTAAATCTAGAAGAGATCAATTACAATCTCCTGAGTATTATGAAATTTATATAAAAGATAGTCAGTTTTCTGAAAAAGAACTTGAATCTATTAATAGAAAGATAGTTAAATTAGAAAAAGATCAAGAAATTTTAAATAATGAAAATAATGATAGATCAGAAGTTAGAAGTCAAAATATAGTTAATAAACTAGAAGGTTCTTTCAAAAGTTACATGAAAATTCTTGCTAAACAAAGTGATGATATAATTCTTGATGGTAATATAGATGAAAGTTTTGAAAAACTTGTAGACTATTATAGACTAGGAGAAGAATCATTTAAACTTTCTGATGCAGTAAATATGTTAACAGATCCTTCTGGATTTATAGATCATGTTGAAAGAACATATGAATGGATGTCTGATTCATGGAATAATAGAGAAGAAGAAATTAAGAAAAATATTAATAATCAATTAGAAAGACTTAAGTATAACCAACTTTTAAATGAGATGGCTTCTAGAGGAATTTATCTTGATTTAGATGAGTTTGCTGACTTTAAAGAGTTTGGTACAATACCTACAGAATTTTTTGATGCAATTAATAAAAGAGTTATTAAATCAGGAAGTCCAATATATGAGCAATTAATTACTGAATTTTATAAGTTAAGTGCAATATTAGAATTTACTGAAGGATTAAAATCAAGTAGTGAAAAACTTAATGATACAATACTTAGGTTAAACAATGAAGAACAAGATGAATTAAATAAGTTAATCCGTGAAGCAAAAAGAGTTAAAATACGTAATATAGATAATTCTAAACCATTTAGTATACAAGTTATAGCAGATCAACTTGGTATTGATCAATATGTTGAAGCTACATATAATGATGGTACTGTTAAAACACAAATTTATTTTAAAGATAATAATGGTGTTTTAAGATTTGATGATGTAAATGGAGAACCAGTAAATCTTAAAGCTAAAGGTGAAGAAGGAAAAATTAAGTTTGATTCTGCAGAAATATTTTCTATTGTAGAGGCTCCTAATGAAGGAGAAGCTAAAATAGTAAGAGAAAAATATGATGAACTAAGAGCACAAGCTGCTGAAGAATCTGTTGAAGAAACATCAAAACCTTTTGTTCCAACTGAAGCTGCTCCTGTTGTAGAAATAACTGCTGATACTTTAGTTGAAGATATGCCAACTGATTTAAGAGTACAACTTGTTGATGCATATGATGCATATAGGGCTAATCCAAAAAATAAATCACTATTTCCAGATACTCTTACAGAAGAAGATTTACGTAATAAGTTTCAAACTTATATTAAATCTGAACCTGAAGCACTAGAAATTATTGAAACATATTTAAAAGAACAAAAATTAAAAACTGCTACAGAACCTTCTGGAGATGTTATTGTACCAATGATAACATTACCAAATGGTAAAACTGTTTCAGCTGATGAAGTAGATGATGCTGCTTTACAAGGATCTCTTAAAAGATATAGATTTCTTATATCAGAAATGAATAACAAAGATGCTAGTAAATTAAGTCCACAAGAAAGAGAAGATTTTGCCAGACTTAAAATAAAAGCAAATATACTTTCTGCTTATATTGAAAATGAAAGAGTTAAGGAAATGAGTCCTGAACTTCAAAAAGCTCAAGTAATAATTGATCAACTTCAAAAAGAACAAGAAAAGATTACTCCAATGCCAACAGGTTATGATGTAGAAGGAGATATTCTAAGACG
>Ga0209768_10000411_pt1 | contig 29730 bp, 32 predicted proteins | sample LauGreSBDMM110SD_3_FD_187564 | JGI IMG/M metagenome (GOLD analysis project Ga0209768, IMG submission 187564) | Freshwater lake microbial communities from Lake Michigan, USA - Sp13.BD.MM110.SD (SPAdes) (version 2) | ecosystem: Environmental > Aquatic > Freshwater > Lake | place: Lake Michigan... | reverse complement strand
TCGAACTCGCCCGTGTCGCGATCAATCGCAACGCGAATATCTACTTCACCTTCGTAGCGTTTTTTGGTGGCTTGTGCCAACGCATGCTCGAGCGCGCCAAATACAACTTCTTTGTCGACATTCTTCTCACGCGCTAACGCATCAACCAGCATCAAAATTTCGCGACTCATTTACGACTCCTGAAATCCACTATAGGCACTAAACGTGCCTTATCCACTTCTGCCAACGAAAACTCCAACATCGCCGGCCCGTCTTTACCTTCAAATTCCAACTTTAGTACATCGCCCTCGGGAGCATGCAACACACCCTGAAACGATTTGCGGTTAGCTGCACTTGGCATAGCCATACGCAACTTCACCGTTACTTCACATCCTGTAAAGCGGATGTAATCCGACATTTTCTTTAATGGCCTATCCAAACCTGGTGACGATACTTCTAGACGCTCATACGCTGCGTTCTCCACAGTCAGCACATGCAAAAGCTGATGCGTCACTTTCTCGCAATCTTCCACCGTGATGGAAAGCTCTTCACCCGGAGGATGATCGATATAAACTCGCACCAATCCGCGCGCTGCTTGCTCGAAATCCACCAACTCATAACCCATACCGGTTACGGTTTTTTCAATTAATACGGATAAAACCAACATATCTCCATCAGGTTTTGCTATCGATGCATGTTGCAAACTATCGACAACATCAATCTGTTCAGGAAAAAAAAAATGGGCAAGTGCCCATCTTTCTTATTTGCCTGCCTGATTCTTGATTCGACTCCAACGCTACAAGGCGCGTGCCGGCTCAGGCCTACTATTTATCTAGCCACGCATTATATGTGATAAGACCTTATGCCGCAATGCGGAAGCACTGCCTGCGAGCGTTATTATCAAAATTAAATCTCTTGAAAAATCAACCTCTTGAGCGACGTCTCGCCCCATTACCATTGCTAAATTGACCAGCTGACCAGTCATTTGAGGGACCAGAAGAATGCGGGCTACGACGGCGCTGTCCATCTTGTGTTCTTGGCGTACGGGTTCCGGTGCCAGTGGTCGGAAAACCTAAAGAAGTTTGCAGCGGATCCGGTTGACGCGGACGGCTAGGTCGTTTCGGATTGGTGCCCAAACGATTCGGCGCTCCCTCAGGACGCCACTGTCCAGCCCCTGCTCCGGCACCTGCGCCAGCACCCGCTCCACGATAACCATCGCGCACATTGCCATTGATTGGACGGCCTGGACCTTTTTGCCCTGGACGACCAGGTTGTCCTTTATGTGCATTCGGAGCTTTTTCTAAACCACTTTGCGCAAGCAGACTGCGCACTGCATGTTCATCTAACTCTTCCCAACGACCACGCTTTAAAGCAGGTGGCAAAGTCATCACACCATAACGGGTACGAATCAGTCGTGACACTGTCAAACCGACTGCTTCAAACATACGTCGTACTTCGCGATTACGACCTTCAGAGATCACGACGCGATACCAACGATTCACACCTTCACCACCACCATCAGCGATTTTTGCAAATTGCGCTATACCGTCGTCAAGTTCTACGCCGGCGAGTAATTTTTGACGCATACCTTCTTCTAATTCACCTAAGGTACGTACTGCATATTCACGTTCAATGCCATAACGTGGGTGCATGAGTTTGTTTGCTAAGTCACCAGAGGTTGTAAAGAGCAACAATCCTTCGGTATTAAAGTCGAGTCGTCCAACAGCTAACCATTTCGATGACTTCATAGTTGGCAAACGATCAAATACCGTTGCACGTCCTTCTGGATCACTGGTACTCACAATTTCACCTGCTGGCTTGTGATAAACCAAAACGCGAGGTGGCTTATTACTGATTTTTCTTTGAATTAATTTACCGTTAATACGCACTTGATCTGCAGGCAAAATACGCTGACCAATATGCGCAGGCTCACCATTGACTGAAACACGTCCTGCGATAATTAATTCTTCCATATCGCGTCGTGAACCCAGTCCTGCATCAGCCAATACTTTATGCAACTTAGGTGCATCGTCATCGGCAGTTAAATCACGTCTAACAGGTTTGTGATTACGATGATGCGGCTTATTGAATTCTGATTTATCTTCACCAACAGCGAGTTCATCATATGAATCCGAAGTCACAAAACTAAACGCTGAATCCGCGTCACCATGCATATTTACTGCAGCGTGTGGTTTGCGATGATCTGGTCGACCATTTGGTCGTTTGTTGTTATTGGAGTGATTGCCGCTGTGATGATGATTTGGATTTCTATTTGGATTTCTATTTGGTTTATGCTCGCCAAATCGAGGTCCTGAAGTCGCTGGTGTTGTTTGAGCTGCTTGTACTGTTTGCTCTGTTGCTGACTTTACTTCAACTGACTGAGTTTCTGAGTTGGCCTCAATCGGATTTTTTTCAAACTGATTATGGTTGCGCGAGCGTCTTAATGATCGTGGACCACGCAAACCACGTCGAGCACCTTTAGATTCATTGCGTTTTTCAGATTCGCCACTTAGAGAACGCTCAGTATCATTCGGCACATGTTCGCTCCCACCCTCAGTAGTGCTACTGACGGGATCAGGAAAATCATTCGGCTTAGGTTGGGTCATTGGTACTTTGTGGATGCGGTTGGTTAGGTTCAGTTACATCGTCTATTTCGTGTTCATCTTCGTGGTCTTCTTCATCATGCTCTTCGTCATGATCTTCATGCTCTGAGCTAGCTTCTTCACCAATTGCTACTGAGGTATTTGTGTGCGCTTGATCATCTAATGATGTATCTGATCCATCAGGAAAATCTATCGAGGCTTGTAACAAGCTCGCTTGTAAATTTTTCTCCATTGCGTTGACGTTGGATACTGCTTGCCCTTGCCCGTCAACTTGCCCCATTTGCTGCAATGGCGGCAATTGATCTAATGAAGTTAAACCTAAATCATCTAAAAAATGTTTGGTGGTTGCAAACAAGGCTGGTCGTCCAGGCACATCACGATGACCGATAGCATCGATCCAACCTCTATCTTCTAACAATTTAATCGTTTGCGAACTGACGGCAACACCGCGAATATCTTCAATGTCACCTCGAGTAACTGGCTGACGATACGCAATAATTGCTAAAGTTTCTAAAGTCGCTCTTGTATATTTTGGCGGCTTTTCTGGATTCAAACGATCCAAAAATATTTTCATCTCAGGACGACTTTGAAAGCGCCAACCGGTAGATAGATGCACCAGCTCTACGCCTCGCTCAGACCAATCATGTACCAATTCCTCAAGCATGGTCTTGATGGTGTCGGCATCCATTGCATCTTCAATTAATTCTTCCGATCCGTTAAAAAGCTTCTTCAGATCGTTGATTGATAGCGCCTCATGAGTGCACAAAAGTGCTGTCTCGAGGACTTTTTTCGCCTCAGTAGTATTCATCACCGGTTCTTGTAAGACTAGTTGGTTGCAGTGTGCATCGATTAATCAGTGCCTGCATCATGAAATGCGGCATAGCCAGAAAAAGTCGTTGATGCTTTCAACCAGCTCACCCGGCGGAGTAAATTTTTCTTGGGGGCTGGCGCAATTAAGACTGATAAGACTGAAAAAGGGGGTTGGGTGAGCTTACCTGCTGTAACAGGATAGGACCACAACTATGACCTTCACTGAGCCGAATTATAGAGCAAGTCATGGACAATGTCATGAAGTGGAAACTTAACACTGATAAGTCCACGCACCAACATGATGGTTATCATGCCAGCTCAATTCAGCAACAAAGGAAATAAAAAACCAATGTTTAAGCCTGTTTCAGCTTATTTCATTTCAAAAAACAAATCCCTCAGCACGTCTAATACTAGGGATTTATTTTTAATAACTGGTTGCGGGGACAGGATTTGAACCTGTGACCTTCGGGTTATGAGCCCGACGAGCTGCCAGACTGCTCCACCCCGCGTCTGAAGGTGCGAAATATACAGTGTATCCCTGCGCATTGCAAATCCAATTCAAGCTTTATCTCAGTGTTACACTGGTTGATCTTAAAAATGCACTGTTACATGAATGTTTCAGGCTTTTCACACTCTATGAAATATTGCTCCGACTGCGCACATCCAGTATCTGTGCAAATACCCAAAGATGACACGCGTGAACGTTATGTATGTGAGCAATGCGGCATCATTCATTATCAAAACCCAAAAGTTGTGGTCGGTGCTATTCCGCTTTGGGACCAAGGCAAAGAATCACAAGTCTTGCTATGTAGACGTGCAATTGAACCACGCTATGGATATTGGACCCTGCCTGCGGGCTTCATGGAAAACAATGAAACAACTGCAGAAGCTGCAGAACGTGAAACCATGGAAGAAGCTGGCGCACGTATTGAAATGCAAGCACTCTTTAGCTTATTGAACGTCGCACATGTGCATCAAGTACATTTGTTTTATCGTGCACGTTTACTTGATATTAATTACGCAGCAGGTACAGAAAGTCTAGAAGTAAAACTGTTTACAGAATCAGAAATCCCTTGGGATGAATTAGCATTTCCTACTGTGTCGCATACATTAAAATTTTTCTTTAGTGATTTAGCGGCAAGTAGAACTGGAGGCAAATTTGGCTTTCATTCACTGGACATAACAAAACCTATGCGCAGTAATAAAACATAGTCTTACAGACTTAGCTATAAATTTAGCTACAAACTTGCCACAGCTCAGATCACACTTACCAACTCACTTCACGTTCAGGTGTAGCTGAAATTCTATGTACAGATAAATCTGCACCTTCATATTCTTCTTCAGGATCAAGACGAATACCTACGGTTTTTTTCAGCACGCCGTAAATGACGAATCCACCCACCACTGCAATCATGATGCCTAATACAGTACCCATTAATTGCGACCAGAATGAGACGCCACCTAAACCGCCTAATTCTTTATAGCCAAAGATACCTGCAGCAAGCCCACCCCAAGCACCACACAAGCCATGCAATGGCCACACACCCAATACATCATCAATCTTCCAACGATTCTGTGTGAGGGTAAACATCCAGACAAAAATATAACCCGCCACACCACCGGTGATCAGTGCAGCTAAGGGATGCATTAAATCTGAACCAGCACATACCGCAACCAATCCCGCTAACGGACCGTTATAAGCAAAGCCCGGATCATTCTTACCCATTATCACAGCCATTAGTGTTCCGCCCACCATCGCCATCAATGAATTCACTGCAACCAACCCATTCATCTTGTCTAGTGTTTGCGCACTCATCACATTAAAGCCAAACCAACCTACTGTGAGTATCCAAGCACCTAATGCTAAGAAAGGAATACTTGATGGTGGATGCGCAGCGACATTGCCATCCTTAGTGTAACGACCACGACGTGCACCTAATAAAATCACTGCTGGTAATGCAGCCCAACCTCCGACTGCATGCACGACCACTGAACCCGCAAAGTCATGAAAAGGTGCGCCAAAGCTTGCCTCTAACAATGCTTGAAACCCAAAGCGCTGATTCCATGCGATACCTTCAAACAGTGGATACACCAAACCCACCAGTAAAGCGGTCGCAGCTAGCTGAGGATGAAAACGTGCACGTTCAGCAATGCCGCCAGAAATGATGGCAGGAATAGCAGCAGCAAAAGTCAGCAAGAAGAAAAACTTCACCAACTCAAAGCCGCTTTTCTCCATCATGACTTCAGTGCTACCGAAGAAATTCACGCCGTAGGCAATCCAATAGCCCACGAAAAAATAGGCAATGGTTGAGACAGCAAAATCGACTAATATTTTGACTAGCGCATTGACCTGATTTTTCTTGCGTACAGTGCCCAACTCAAGAAAAGCGAAGCCAGCATGCATCGCTAAAATCATGATGGCGCCAAGCAAAATAAAGACAGCATCGGCTCCGGTACGGAAAGAATCCATGAAAATCTCCCAAATTATGTGCAAAATTTATAATTGAAGATTCCCTTAAGCAAAATCTATACCGTTTTGGTGCAAATATTAGTTTATTGATTTATAAAGCTATTTTTAAATTGGCTAACTACACTCAAAAAATATGCACTACAAAAGTGCGAACTATGCAATTAATTGGTGATTTTTCATGATTCCTTGGTTGGAGCTCGATACGCCTTTTCCTCCGGTCAATGATGCCCTGACAGAGGAAGATGGTGCGGCAGGATTATTAGCGGCAGGCGCAGATCTGTCGCCCTCTCGTTTGCTCGATGCTTATCGAAAAGGCATTTTTCCTTGGTTTTCTGAAGATCAGCCCATTCTTTGGTGGAGCACCGATCCACGCATGGTGCTGTACACCGAAGAATTCACGATTTCACATAGCCTGAAAAAAATCCTAAAAAAAGTCCATAAAAGCATGCAATCGCAGGGACCTTGGCAAGTCCGTTTTGACACCGCCTTCCCTGCCGTGATGCAAGCTTGCGCAGGAAAACGTAAGCAAGGCGAAGGGACTTGGATTTCGGATGACATCATTGCAGGCTATAGCGCCTTGCATCAACAAGGTTATGCACACTCCACTGAGCTATGGCTAAATAACCAACTCGTAGCGGGTGCTTATGGCTTGTGCTTGGGACGTATGTTTTTTGGCGAATCCATGTTTACGCACGTTACGGATGGATCCAAGGTCGCATTAGCCTATTTAGTGCACTTTCTGAAGTACCATAGAGTGGCGTTGATAGATTGTCAGCAAGAGACTTCTCACTTAGCCTCACTCGGCGGCAGAAGTCTATCCAGATCTGACTTTATTGAACACATACAACGCGCAATAAATGAACCTGACATCATAGACTGGCAACCGCGAGCGCTGTTTGATGGAAGTGACTAAAACAAGCTTTGCATTAATCCCTGCGATCAGTGTAAATTACCTTAATTGATAGCCGATCTGCTCAAGCACACATGACGCATCTTCAGGACCTGCCATTTTCAGCCTTGCAGTTCTATGCAACGGCGCCTTATCCTTGCAGTTATCTTGAAGGGAAACAAGCTCGTTCACAAGTTGCCACGCCATCGCATTTAATTAATGCCGATGTGTATTCCGAATTAGTCAGAAATGGTTTTCGTCGCAGCGGTATTTTTACTTATCGACCTTACTGTGATGGTTGTCAGGCCTGCACGCCCGTGCGCGTTGATACCCGATTATTTATCCCGACACGCAGTCAGCGTCGCGCATGGAAGCAACATCAAAACTTATCCACTTTGGTCACACGTTTAGCTTACGACCATGAACATTATGAACTCTATCTGCGCTATCAAGCTGCACGTCATGCAGGTGGCGGTATGGATAATGATAGTCGTGATCAGTACGCGCAATTTTTATTACAAAGCAAAGTCAATACACGTCTAGTTGAATTTCGTGAACCTGATGGCCAGTTAAGAATAGTGAGCATCATTGATGTGCTTAATGATGGACTCTCTTCTGTCTATACTTTTTATGACCCCGACTGCCCTAAAACAAGTTTCGGTACTTACAACGTCTTGTGGCAAATCGAACAAGCCAAACAACTCAATATTCCTTATGTCTATCTCGGTTATTGGATAGAGCATAGCGAAAAAATGGCGTATAAAACTAACTTCAAACCCATAGAAGCATTACGTCGCGGTGAGTGGGAAGTGATTTAAATTTCAATCTTTTTTACCCTACTATCTTTTTGTTTGTACGAATACGCTACACTATTTGTACCTACATATCGCAGCATTGCAGATTCTTATAGGGACGATTAGCAAAGCGTAATCGTCCGAGATGTAATGCATTACATACATCACCATCTATTGCGTCCCACGATCTTTGTTTTAAGGAATTTTTCTCATAGCAGGGTAAAATAAGTCTTATCAGTTTATTTTGCTCGCATTGTGTCTGAAAAATTTCTCTACGCCCTAACGCGCCCGCTACTGTTCTCGCTTGATCCGGAAACTGCGCACAACCTGACTTTGCCCGCTTTACAACGCGCTGCACAATTGGGTTTGTTGCGTCATTACGCTAAGCCAGCTGACTCACCCGTCAAGGTAATGGGTATTACTTTTCCCAATGCTGTGGGTTTAGCTGCGGGCTTAGATAAAGACGGCTCTTATATTGATGGTCTTGCCGCACTTGGTTTTGGATTCATAGAAATCGGTACCGTGACACCACGCGCACAACCAGGCAATCCACTACCTCGCATGTTTCGTTTGCCGCAAGCACAGGCTTTAATCAATCGCATGGGATTTAACAATCATGGTGTGGATGCGTTTGTAAAAAATGTACAAGCCTCACGTTTTTATCAAAACAAAATAGGCATCTTGGGTCTAAACATAGGCAAGAATGCAGACACACCTATGGAACGTGCACTTGATGATTATGTGCACTGCTTAAAAAAAGTCTATCCCTACGCTTCTTACGTGACAGTAAACATCTCTTCACCCAACACAAAAAATTTACGTCAACTACAAGATGCATCTGAACTCGATACACTACTCTCTGGATTGAAACGCACACAAGCAGAACTGACTGATCAACATCAACGTCATGTTCCAATTGCTTTAAAAATTGCGCCGGATCTCGATGCAGAACAAATTAAAACAATTGCAGATGCACTGATTCGTCATCGCATAGAAGCCGTGATTGCAACCAACACCACTATTTCACGAACCGCAGTACAAGGCATGCAGCATGCAGAAGAAATGGGAGGCTTATCCGGCGTCCCTGTATTTGATGCATCAAATCATGTGATCGCTAGTCTCAAAAAAGAATTAGGTAATGACATACCTATCATTGGTGTAGGTGGCATACTTTCCGGCACAGATGCAAAAGCAAAAATAGCTGCAGGGGCAGCACTTGTTCAGTTGTACACTGGTTTGATTTATCGTGGACCAGCACTCATTAAGGAATGTGCTGCAGCGCTTGCTGCACACTGAAGGACAACAATAATCAGTGAGAGATGAAAATGGAAAAAATTTATTTAGGCAGTAGCGATCTAGAAGTATCCAAAATCTGTCTTGGCACCATGACCTTTGGTGAGCAAAATAATGAAGCGCAAGGTCATGCACAACTTGATTATGCGCTAGAGCGCGGCATTAATTTTATTGATACCGCTGAAATGTATCCCGTCATGCCACGTTCAGAAACGACAGGCGCTACGGAACGCATCATAGGCACATGGCTGAAAAAATCTGGCAAGCGTAAAGACGTAGTGTTGGCGACAAAAATTGCGGGCCCATCTAAAGCCATGACTTGGGTGCGCAATGGACAAAATAATTTTGATGAAAAAAATATACGCGAAGCAGTAGAAGGTAGTTTGCGTCGTTTACAAACAGACTATATCGATTTATATCAATTGCACTGGCCTAGTCGTAACGTACCTATCTTTGGACAATTATTTTTTAATCCCGATCAAGAACGCCCTGCGATCAGCATAGAAGAAACACTCGGTGTTCTGTATGACTTAATTGATGAAGGCAAGATTCGTTATATCGGTGTATCGAATGAAAGTGCATGGGGTATTTCAGAATATGTTTATCTTGCACAGACTGAAGAACTGCCACGTATCGTCTCTATACAAAATTGCTATCACCTCGCTAACCGTAGCTTTGAAAGCGGCTTAGATGAATCATGCTATCGCGAAGATATAGGACTCTTAGCTTACAGTCCACTCGCCTTCGGTCAATTAACTGGCAAATACATTAATGATTCACAAGCGAAAGGTCGTCTAAGTATCTTCCCACCAAATTGGAGTCCACGTTATTTACGTCCACGTGTGATCGAGGCAACCAAGCGTTATATGGAATTAGCGCAAGCACACAATATGACTGTGACTGAACTCTCACTAGCGTGGTGTTATACACGTTGGTTTGTGGCTTCCACCATCATAGGTGCAACTAATTTAGATCAACTGAAAGCGAATATTGATGCTTATTCTATTAAGCTATCCGATGAAGTCGTAAAAGCGATCAATGCGATTCACGCTGAATTTACCAACCCTGGCCAGTAAATTTATTTTGTAAAGTAGTTTTTAGTAATAAAAAATCGGGCTGCAGAGATGATCACTTCATCCATGCAGCCCGATTGTTTTAAGAGTCTAATAAATTAAAGCTGAACGCATTACAGCTTAATTATTTATCAATGTTTATTCAGCTCTCTAAACGTTTTACCTGCTGGTACTGGCATATCTCTATGCGCTGTCCATCCACCTGCCATAGGTAGTGTCGCAATCAAGCCTTTTTCATTACCCATAGCACGCATTAACCGTGTCGCAATTTGCGTCGTTATACGATACAACTTAGGTCGTTTTGCTACAAAAGCCCACACACCAAAAGCCACATATTCAAACACAGGACGTAAACCCTTTTTGAATTGTTTTTCTCTTAGCTTACGCAATAAATCTGGCAAAGGAATCTTCACAGGACACACTACATGACACTCACCACACAAGGTGGAGGCTTGCGGTAAATCCATCGCATTTTCCACACCCACATAAGAAGGTGTGAGCACACTACCCATAGGCCCTGGATACACCCAGCCATAACTATGACCACCAATTTTTTGATACACAGGGCAGTGATTCATACATGCACCACAACGTATGCAGCGCAGCATCTCCTCAAATTCTGTTCCTACTAAACTAGTACGACCTGCATCTACCAATACAAAATACATATGCTCAGGACCATCTTGCTCACCCTGTGCACGAGGACCGGTCAATAAAGAAAAATAATTAGAAATGGACTGGCCTGTTGCAGAGCGCGGCAACAAACGCATGATGGTCGCTAAATCCGATAAAGTAGGTAATACTTTTTCTATACCTGTCACCACCACATGCACCTTAGGCGGCATCACAGTACACATACCTTCATTACCTTCGTTAGTTACAACAGCAACGGATCCTGATTCAGCAATAATAAAATTACCACCAGTGACACCCATATCAGCAGAAAGAAAATGCGTACGTAACACTTCGCGTGCTTCGCGGGTCATTTCTGGAATGTCAGTCAACAGAGGTTTCTTATGTATACGCGAAAATAATTCTGCAATCTCTTCTTTATCTTTGTGTATGACTGGCGCGATGATATGAGATGGTGGCTCATTATCATTAATCTGCAATATATATTCACCCAAATCAGTTTCTATAGGCGTAATACCGGCCGCCTCTAGTGCACTGTTTAAAGCCATTTCTTCCGACACCATGGATTTGGACTTAATGACTTTTTTGACTTCATGCTTACGCGCGATCTCCACCACTAAACGTGAAGCGTCTTCCGCAGTCTCTGCATACAACACCGTCGCACCACGACGTGTGGCTTCTTTTTCAAACGTACTTAGCCAGACATCGAGATTTTCAATTGCACGCGTACGTCGATCAGCCGCAGCATCACGTGTCGCTTCAAAATCATCTAACTCAGCAATTGCGCTTGCACGACCTGTAACAAATTTAGTCGACAGCTTTTTTAAATTTTGCTGCAACCTGAGATCGGCTAGCTTCTGACCTGCTCTAGCTTTAAAGTGCATAGATTGAATTTGCATCAAGCGTCTCCTGCTAATACTTGGGCCACATGCAAGACGCGTGTGGTGTGATCGCCTGTACGACGCAGACGTCCTTCTATATTCAACATACAACCCAAATCACCCAACACCACAGCATCTGCATGGGTGTTGTGAATGTTTTCACATTTCTCGTCGACGATAGCTGCAGAAATGTCGCCATACTTCACTGCAAAAGAACCACCAAAGCCACAGCATGCACGTGCATCTTTCATTTCTGTTAGCTCTACACCAGGTCGTTGCGTCAATAATTCGCGCGGTTGTTGTTGCACACCCAATTCGCGCAAACCACAACAAGAATCATGATATGTAATTTTGCCTTTAAAACTATCAGCCTGAGCAGTCGGTAAATTCTTTAGCTTCACCACTGTGGACAGAAAATCTGTGAGCTCATAAACACGCGGCTTGACTGCTGCAAAGCGCTGTAAGAGATGTGGATGACCTGCTAAAGCATCTTCATAATGGGTTTTCACCATGCCACCACAAGAACCTGAAGGTATGACGATGTAATCAAATCCTTCAAACTCATCTAAAAATTTTTCTGCTAAGGCACGCGCTGCATCACGATTACCTGCGCTATATGCAGGTTGACCACAACAGGTCTGACTTTCAGGCGCCACCACTTCACAACCCGCTGCTTCTAATAGCTTGATCGTAGAAAAACCAATTTCAGGTCGCATGACATCGACCAAACAAGTCACCAACAATCCTACCCGCATAACTATCCTCGTTCAAAGCGCGAAAGTGCATATGGAATTATCCCCGTATAAGGAGGTCAATAGCATAGATGGCTGACATGAAAAAAATTTCACATTGCGAACGGTTTCACCATTAATCGCACTTGTGATAACTTTTCACATTGTGGTATAAAGTATTTATTGCATTGCACAAAGCGCATCATGAAATCCGATCCCATCAGTCAAAACGATAAAACCTCCATTCAAGTGATTGAACGCATGATCACCCTCTTGGATGCCTTGGCTCAGTATCCCGATCCCGTCAGCCTTAAAGAACTTGCAAAGGTCACAGGCCTGCATCCCTCTACTGCTCACCGAATATTGAACGATATGGTTAGCAAACGATTTGTTGATCGATCAGAACCGGGTAATTATCGACTCGGTATGCGCTTACTCGAGCTAGGTAACATCGTAAAAAGTCGCTTGAATGTGCGTGAAGCTTCACTCGAATCTATGCAAACTCTGCATAGAAAAACACAGCAACCTGTGAATCTGTCTGTGCGTCAGGGCGATGAGATTGTGTATATCGAACGTGCCTTCTCTGAACGTTCAGGTATGCAAGTGGTACGCGCTATAGGTGGACGCGCTCCTTTACATCTGACATCAATAGGAAAATTATTTTTATCAGTAGATGACCAAAAATCGGTTCGTGCATATGCAACACGCACTGGGCTTAGTGGTAACAATAAAAACTCTATTACGGATTTAAATAAATTAGAAAGAGAGTTATCTCTCGTTCGTTCACGTGGCTATGCTAGAGACAATGAAGAATTGGAATTAGGCGTGCGCTGCATGGCAGCAGGCATACGAGATGATTCCGGTGAACTCATAGCAGGTCTTTCGATTTCAGCGCCCGCAGAAAGGCTTAGTGATGAATGGCTAGAAGAGTTAATGCATACTGCAGAGAAAATTTCATCATTGTTGGGATATCGATCAGAAATTGAAGTGTGATGACTGATTGTTGCGGACGATTACGCTATGCTAATCGCCCCTACGAAAATCCGGTTGTTAATTGAAGTTGTAGTTCAACGTAGAGCTCATGCTAAACAATTACACGCCGTAGGACGCAATGTATTGCGCCGCATGGAAAGTCTGATCATCTACATACCTTATGAATTTGAATGGACGATTACGCTGCACTAATCGTCCCTACGAAAATCCGGTTGTTAATTGAAGTTGTAGTTCAACGTATAGCTCATGCTAAACAATTACACGCCGTAGGGCGCAATGTATTGCGCCGCATGGAAAGTCTGATCATCTACTTACCTTATGAATTTGAACGGACGATTACGCTACGCTAATCGTCCCTATAACATAAATATCCGTGCATAAAAAAAGCGAACCTAAGTTCGCTTTTTTTATGTTCATTCAATTTAACTGCGAGGAGACGTTGACACAGACATCGCTGCAGTACCTCTGTTCTCTAACCATTTACGAATACGATCAGCATCTGCTAAACGTGATTGCTTACTCTTAGCATCAAGAAATATCATAACGATAGGACGATCAGCGATATTCACTTGCATAACTAAACAACGGCCTGCTTCAGAGATATAGCCTGTTTTTTGCAGACCGATTTCCCATTCAGGATTTTCAATTAAACCATTTGAATTACGGTATTGCAGCATACGACCACCGGGATCGACTGCATAACGACTATCAGTTGAGTATTGACGAATCAAAGGATGCTTATGCGCTGCAATCACCAACTTAGCTAAATCACGCGCACTAGATAAATTCGTACTCGAGAGGCCTGTGGAATCTGCAAAGCGCGAATTCACCATGCCTAGCTCACGTGCTTTCGCATTCATTGCTTGAACAAATGCTGGTAAGCCACCTGGATAATGACGTCCCAATGATGAAGCAGCACGATTTTCAGAACTCATTAAAGCAATATGCAGCATGTTGGAACGACTTAACTGAGAACCAACCCGCAAACGAGAATGACTGAATTTTTCACGATCAATATCATCTTCTGTCACAAGCAATTGTTCTTCTAAATCTTGGCCTGCTTCCACTATCACCAGACTAGTCATCAATTTAGTGATGGATGCAATCGGCAGCGCCACAGCAGCATTTTTTTCAAATAAGACTTCATTGCTGCGTTGATCTAATACCAAAGCTACATTCGATTTCAGATCTAGCGGATCACGTGTCAGGCTTAACCCAGCCAGATCACCTGCACTCATTAATGGAGGGACACCAGACAATGCAGTGGCATAGGCCATACGATGAAAACCACCTTTGCGTTTTAATGCAGCGGGTGACAGCTTGGCCGTACCCGAGGTGTGTTTAGCGATGATTTTATTGGCAGCTTTGGACTTAGTAGCTTTGGACTTAGCAACTTTACTAGAGCTTGCTTTTTTACTATGTACTTTTGAGTGCGACTTAGCATCTGTAAGAGATGTGGTCGCAGCAACAACGATAGATGCAGGAGTAACAATAATTGCTAACAAAAATGAAACCCATAACCCGCGCGTAAAACATCGCATCTGTTTTCTCCCAGCCCTGCCGTGATTTAAATTTGACATGAAGTGTAGCAAAATAGAAAAAAATCGCAAGAGAATTAAGGTGTTAGCACTTCTAATTAAAGAAAATTCTGATAGAAAATGCTCTTTTGTTAATTTTCTTAATTGTAAACTTTCTACTCACTTCATCAAAGACTGGTCAGAAAAAAGATTAATAGACAGACAAGTTGCCTAAATTGCAGCAGCAATCGCCCGTCCTAAATCCGTCGTACTGGCCTTACCTCCCATATCGGCAGTAAAGGGAGCAAGTTGAGGACCGGCTGCTAAAGTAGTCTCAATTGCATGAACAATCGCTGCGCCCGCCTCGTGATAACCAAAATGCTCCAACATCATGGCGCCACACCAAATTTGTCCGATAGGATTAGCTAAGCCTTTGCCAGCAATATCAGGTGCAGAGCCATGCACTGGTTCAAAGAGGGAAGGAAACACGCCTTCAGGATTAATATTTGCAGAAGGTGCAATCGCGATCGTGCCCGTACAAGCAGGACCGAGATCCGACAAAATATCGCCGAATAAATTAGAAGCCACCACCACATCAAACCAATCAGGATGCTGCACAAAATGCGCAGACAAAATATCGATATGGTATTTGTCCCACTTCACATCCGGATAATGCAGCGCCATGGCACTCACACGTTCATCCCAATACGGCATCGTGATAGAAATGCCGTTCGATTTTGTAGCAGAGGTTAAATGCTTTTTAGGTCGTCGCTGCGCTAGATCGAATGCATATTTAAGAATACGATCAGTACCCTTACGTGAAAAAATACTTTGTTGAAAAACAATTTCACGCTCAGTACCTTCATACATACGTCCACCCACTGAAGAATATTCACCTTCCGTGTTTTCTCGCACGACATAAAAATCAATATCACCTGGCTTACGATGCGCAAGTGGTGAAGGAATACCTGGCATTAAACGACATGGACGTAAATTTACATACTGATCAAACTCACGTCGAAATAAAAGTAAGGACCCCCACAGTGAAATATGATCAGGTACTGTTGCTGGCCAGCCTACTGCTCCAAAATAAATAGCATCATGTTTGCCGATTAAATCTTTCCAGTTATCCGGCATCATTTTTCCATGCTTCAGATAATAGTCACAGCTAGCAAAATCAAAATGCTCAAACTTCAGATCAAGATTAAATTTTCTAGCTGCCGCATCGAGTACACGTAAACCTTCCGGTATGACTTCCTTACCGATGCCATCACCAGCAATGACTGCAATTGATTTCATGCGTTCAATCCAAAAATTGCACAAACCCTGAAACAGGTTCACGCTCAGTGACTAATGAATTTTCTATCTTGCTCATATCTGCATAGCCTAACGCCATGCCACATACGAGTTGTTCGTTTTCAGGCAGAGCAAGCGATTCAGCAATCACTGCATGAAAAGGCGTAAACGCAGCTTGAGGACAAGTATCTAAACCTCTGGCACGTGCTGCAACCATGATGTTTTGTAAAAACATACCGTAATCCAGCCAAGAGCCTTGCTCCATGATGCGATCTATCGTAAAAATCAAACCTACCGGCGCATCAAAGAAGGTGTAATTACGACCATGCTGTGCTTGCATACCTGCTTTATCATCACGTGTTAAACCAACTAAAGCATATAAATCCCAACCTACTTTTCTTCTACGATCAACATAAGGTGCAACCCATTTGCGTGGATAGTATTGATACTCTTCCGTATGCTTACCTGCCTGCTCAGGATCAAGATAAGCATGCAAAATATCATCCGATAGTTTTTTTAAACTAGCCCCCGTTAATACACGCACTTTCCATGGCTGTGTATTAGAACCAGATGGTGCACGTGCTGCGACTTGTAAAATTTCTTCTACTTCTGCACGTGGAATAGGTTGAGGAAGAAAAGCGCGTATGGATCGACGTGAAGTTATTGCAGCATCGACTGCGGATTGTTCTGTTGATTGCATTTTTTTAATCCTCTGATTTTTTAGATTGCGATCGTTTCTAATAAAGCACGCGTAGCAGCCGGCATGGATATCGATTTACGCGTCAATCTATCTACATACACATGTACAAAATGACCTTGCGCAGCGACTTGATCATCATCCCCACGAAAGATACCAACTTCATAGCGCACACTGGAATTACCTAATTTACTGACACAAAGTCCTGCTGTCACGGGCTCAGGAAAAGTCACAGGCGCAAAATAATTACAGTGACTTTCAATCACCAAACCTATCGCCTCACCTTCATGAATATCTAAGGTGCCATGCGAAATTAAGAATTGATTGACTACCGTATCAAACCATAAGTAATACACCACATTATTCACATGGCCATAGGCATCGTTATCCATCCAACGCGTCGTAATAGGATAAAAATGTTTAAAATCTTTTCGGGTTTTAGGTGTCTCGCGCATTATTTTTTTACAACAAATGCCACGCCTGTCACCGCAAGCAGCATGCCGGCAATGCCAATGAGCGTGAACGTTTCAGAAAACAACAACCAAGCTAGCATCGCCGTGAGTGGTGGCGTCAAATACATCAAGCTAGAAACATGGGTTGCTGCGTTATTGCGTATCAGGGCATACAACAAAAACATGGCTCCTATTGATAATGCAAAAATAGACCATAACAATGCCACTATAAAAGGCGGTGTCCATTGTACTGTGGCTAGGGAAAAATTCAGATCTTCCAGCCATATGGCAAAGGGTAAAGTAATCAGCAAGGAAGCAGTAAATTGTATGATCGCGCCAGACCGCAAATCAAATCGTGGGCAGTATTTTTTTTGATAAAGCGTACCTGCTGTAATTGCAAATAAAGCCATCACACACAAAAACACCGTCAAACTCGTCACACCTTGTAAAGTCATTTTATTTGAGACGACTAAAGCAACACCACCCAAACCTAAGACTAAACCACACCACTGACGTAAGCGAACTTTTTCACCTACAAAGCCAGCTGCAAATCCTGTCAATAAAGGTTGCAAGCCCACGATCAATGCAGACAAACCAGCAGGCATACCAAACTTAATCGCACACCACACACCAGATAAATAACCCGCCTGCACCAACACTCCAGCAAAAGCAATATGCCACATGTGACCTTTAGGCCAATCAGCACGCATGAGAATAGCCAGAGGTACTAAAAGAACTAAGACACCTACATAGCGCAAAGAAAGAAAAGTGAGAGTGGGCGCAAAAGGTAAACCTAATTTCGCCACAATAAAACCTGTACTCCATATCAGTACAAACAACAATGCCGTACTGTATTCAGCGCCTAGTTTTTTGAGTAGTGCAATGGAAGAAGTGATAACGTGTGAATTCAATTCTGCTCCGTTTATACTGACTTACAAAAAGAGTCTGCGATCACTACCGTTTGCAAATGCATGGCAACAGTTTGTTCTATTTCTTTGCCATATCCTCCTGCCATCGCAATCGCAATCGGAATACCACGATCACGCGCAACTTCACAAACTAAACGATCGCGTGCTGCTAATCCTTCGCTGCTTAAACTAAGCTTACCTAGCCTATCATTTTCATGCACATCTGCACCTGCTAAATAAATAATTAAATCTGGTGAAAAATGCGCAAACAAATCATCTAACGCATTATCAAGCTGGGTTAAATACATGGCATCAGTCGTGCCATCTTCTAAAGCAATATCCCTATCACTCTCTGCTTTTACAAAGGGATAATTATTTTTTGCATGGATAGATAAAGTAAAAATCGCATCATCACGCGCTAAGATAGAAGCTGTTCCATTCCCTTGATGCACATCGAGATCCACAATCGCTACACGCTTTGCACGACGTTCTGCCACCATTAAACGTGAAGCGATTGCAGCATCATTAAAAATACAAAATCCTTCTCCACGGTCGGCATGCGCATGATGCGTACCGCCCGCTAAATTAACGGCAACACCATCTTCAAATGCAGTGCGACAAGCAGCAATCGTGGCGCCGGTTGCGCGACGTGATCGTTCTACCATCTCTGGTGACCAAGGAAAGCCTATCGCTCTTTGCTCTTCTGCAGTGAGTAAACCATGCGCTACACGATGAATATAATCAGGATGATGAGCTAAAGCCAACACACCATCTGTCGTATACGGCGCTTCCATGAAATGCGCATGCGGTAGCGCTGCTTCTACTGCCTCACGCAATAAGCGATATTTCTGCATAGGGAAGCGATGCCCAGCTGGCAAAGGCAATACAAATTTATCGCTATATATAATCTTCAAGGGTATGACTCAAGAGGTGTAATGCAGTATTGATAAAATTGTAAGTATGATGATGGCTGCTCACAAAACTGCGCTATAAAAAAATGCCGTTGAGTCTAGCATGCAAGATAAAAAAATATCTGTATGAGGAATGAGCAATCACCGGAAAATGCACTTGCAACAGTATGAAGATTTTTCATCTAATGCATCGCACAAAATACACTTTACGTGTTTACAGTCGTCTGGTTAAGATAACCCTTACCTACTAAATTAGGCATTCATACTTGGTTTCGAGTAAACTACCGAGAATTAAAACCTAGATCGTATTTGAATTTCACGCAGCACTTAGATTTTTTAGAATCCATACGTAAAAACACGCTCTAAAAACAAACAACACCGTCCTGCAATAATAATAAAAAAATCACAGCATGTTCTCTCTTACTCCAGTTTTTACCATTGCTTGCTCCACCGCCCTCTATACCGGATTTTTCATATTGAATGAAGCATTTTTCTCTGGATTAGAATTTGACATAGGAGTGAATTGGATTTTTTTACCAGCAGGAATGCGTTTACTCTGCACGCTTTTATTTGGATTAGAGGGTGCAATAGGTTTATTTATTGCAGGACTCATCGTTATTCATTTTTATTTTCTAACTTTTGATTTGATTACAGGCATAGGCGCAGCCTTCATCACAGCGGGTGCACCTTATTTAGTTTATCGACTAGCACTCTCACGCGGTTTATCTCCCTCATTAGAAAAAATCACACCTAAAACTTTAGGCATACTGATACTAATCTACGCAATTATCAGTCCTTTATCACATCAATTATGGTTTGCGCTCAGAGGGTTTTCACCAGACTTCTTGTCTGCTTTTTTTGCTATGTTTGTTGGTGATCTGTTAGGCACACTCATCATTATCTACAGCATAAAGTTATGTCTCGCTTTGCTACGAATGAAGCAATCTAAACGCATTTAGTCTGCATGCGGCGCAATGTGTTAAAGCGTACATGACTCGTTTTATCTCGGAGGATTCATGTTATGCGGACGATTACGATACGCTAATCGTCCCTACAAACTTAACCTATAAATCTTTGTAGCGTATTTGTACGGTGCTATTACTATTTTATTTACTCGCTATCGCTACATATTCCTGCTTTAACTTATCTAATCCCGCAAGCATACTGTCATAAGCTTGTTCGCACTGCGCTGGATCACCTTTTACACCCAACTCTATATGGCGTCTACGCTGCGCATCTCCTACGCTAGGCAAGCTAAATACTTTCACATTTGGGAATGCTGTTTCTATGGTTTCCATTAATGGGGTGAGAGTTGATTCCATTGATTCATACACAAACACTGATTTTTCTACATAAGCATGTTGATGGAATAAATGCGCGTAATGCGTATCCAACACCCAATTCATCATAGGTTCTGCCATCACAGGAAAACCAGGCACAAAATAATGTGCACCGCCTGTTGCATGAGTGATTGAAAAACCTGGAATCTTATTAAAAGAATTAGGAATGATTTCCGCACCTGCAGGAAACTCACCCATTTTTAATCGATGTATATTATCTTCGGCTGAATAGTTAGGCTCTTTGCCTGCCTCACGTGCTACATCAGCGATGCGTTCATTAATTTTTTTCTGCGCTTCTGGATGTAAGACTAAATCCACACCTAAAGCACGTGCTGCACATAAGCGTGTGTGATCATCTGGTGTAGCACCAATACCACCACAAGAAAACACCACATCATTACTCGCAAAGGTACGCTTCAAAGTTGCAGTGATACGATCAGGATCATCACCTATGTATTCTGCCCAGCCTAATTGCAAACCACGTGCAGTGAGCAATTCTATAAATTTTGCGAGATGTTTATCTGTGCGCTTACCCGATAAAATTTCATCGCCTATGATGATGATGCCAAATGCCATATTGCAGCCTATGTAATATTTAATAAAACTATGTAATCTGAAGCAGACTGATTCTTAAAAATCAATGTGCACTGCATACAGTAACGTTGATGTTTATCTTATTTCTCAACATTATAAAATAAGCATGAAAAGTTTAAGCAACACGAAGAGATTGCTTCTTGCTGCTACAATTCTGCCTCTTTATCGATCTGCAAAAAAGGAAAATCATGTCTATGATCATGACCGCCTCCGGGCTGCAATACGAAGACCTCAGCGTTGGTGACGGTGAAGAAGCCAAGGCGGGTGATTATGTGAGTGTGCATTACACTGGCTGGATACAAAATCCCGATGGCACAGCAGGTGAAAAATTTGATTCTAGTCATGATAGAGATCAGCCTTTTGAATTTGATCTCGGTGAAGGTCAAGTAATTAAAGGATGGGATCAAGGCGTACAAGGCATGAAAATCGGCGGCAAACGTAAATTAATCATTCCTTCCGATTTAGGCTATGGCGCTTATGGTGCCGGTGGTGTCATCCCACCGCATGCAACACTGATTTTCGACGTAGAGTTACTTGGTGTGTAATCCATACTGAGACGCGGGATTCTCTCGCGTCTCAACCCCGTAGCATTTTTATGCTTCAGGCGAAAATACCTTGCGCATATTCTTAGAGACTTGCTCTTCAATTTTTACCGCAAAACCTTTTAGCATAAAGCCTAATTTAATTTCTAATTGCGCTTGTTTGTCTAACAGCGCTAGTGATCCTGATACACCGCTACGCTCAAACTTCAGCAAATCCCCTTCCCAAGTTGTCGTCATTTCATAATCTAATTCCATTTGCGCTGCGACTTTTCTAGCTGCTTGACGCGCTTCATCCAATGACAAATTATGTTCTTGAATTATTTTTATATCCGACATGATAATTTCCTTAGGCTTTGCTAAATTTTTATTATGCTGACTCGGGGTTGAGTAAATTCGGTGGCGTTTTACCTGATAACGCAGCGATTAAATTATCTGCCGCACAATTTGCCATAGTACGACGGGTAGATTCTGTTGCACTACCTATATGCGGAGTCAGCACGACATTCGTACAACTTAAATATTCCTGATTAAAAGCGGGCTCGTTTTCAAACACATCTAAACCTGCTGCTGCAATTTGTCCACGCTTGAGCGCTGCGATTAAAGCTGCATCATCCACAATACCACCACGTGCAATATTTATTAAGGTGGCAGTTGGTTTCATCAAAGCGATTTCAGCAGCACCTATGTAATGATGCACAGCAGGTGAATACGGTAATACTAAAACGATGTGATCAGCTTCTTGTAATACCTGATCACGGCTTTTATATTGAGCATGATTAGCAACCACTTCTTGCTCTAGTGTCAATTGTGAACGATTGTGATACACAACCTTCATATCAAAACCCATGGAACGACGCGCTATCGCTTGTCCTATCCTACCCATACCAATAATACCTAGAGTAGATCTATAGACATCTGATCCTAGAAAGCCATCGTAGGTCAATTTCTCCCACTTACCTGCTCGAAGAAAATGTTCTGATTCAGTTACACGACGAGCGGTGGCCATTAACAAAGCCCAAGCAAAATCTGCTGTGGTTTGATTCAATACATCCGGTGTATTCGTGACCTTGATACCAGCCTTAGTCGCTGCAGCTACATCAATGTTGTTATAGCCCACTGCCATATTGCACACAGCTTTTAGTTGAGGACAGGCTTGCATGAAGTTAGCCGAAACTCGATCATTAGGATTAGAAAAGATGCCGTCTTTATCACGACATTTTTCTATCAGTTCTGCTTCACTATAAATTCTATCGCTAATATTTGAGTCAACCTCAAATACTTTTTCTAAGCGTTGAATCACATCAGGAAAAATAGCGCGGGTAATTAAAATCTTAGGCTTCATTCTGGCTATGTTTTGTCATTAAAGCGTATTTACCAAAATAACATGAACACGATAGGGACCATGTGCGCCTAAGACGATGGTCTGTTCAATATCACCCGTACGAGATGGGCCAGAAATAAAATTCGTCGCACGCGGTAATTCGCCACGCTCAGCTTTTGCTAAAGCAAACGCATCTTCAATACCTGCAACAATCCGTGCTTTAGGTACGATAGCAATATGCGTCTCAGGTAGTAAGGCGGCAGAAGCAAATGTGTCCGGTCCTGATAACAACATCAGGGTGCCGGTTTCAGCGACTGCGCAAAAGCATCCGGTAATACCGACTAAATCTTCATTGACTGGCGGACGAAACGCCACGCCTATTCCTGCAGTCTGCCAAGGTAAGGCATCCAATGTCTTCCAAGCGACGGCCGTTTTACCAACACCTAGGCTTTCGAGATAACGCGCAGCAGCGGCAGGCACATCCGCCAAAGTTGCTACTTCGTCTAGCGTTTGCGAAGTACGTAAGGCTTGCTCACGAAAACGCTGAACTAAATCATGACCCAAATCTGGCCGCGGACCACTTTCATGATGCGCTAGGTAGTCCTGCACCTGATCCAGCTCAGACTGCTGCGCAGTGGGAGCACGTTGTTGAGCTTTTCTAATGCGAGCAAAAATCGCTGCACGGGCTGATGAAGTCTCCATAATTCCCTCTAAAATCGTTGACGAATTTTATCCCACGAGCCTTCAGTCGCCCTAGGGCTGTGGCGTGATTTAATTTCAGAGTAGTCAATTAAATAATTCAAGAACCACAACTCTCAAAATTGAATTTACATATTCAAAAAACATCTAAGCGCGGTTTGTGACAAGCTGATATTTGCCTTAAAATACAAAGCTTTGTGACCTCAGCTAGCTAGACCTTCGTTTATCCTTGCTAGTTGCAGTGATTTGTTTCAAAAATACTTACAAAACAGGACTTTTATGACTCACGTTGTGACCGAATCTTGCATCCGCTGCCGTTATACGGATTGTGTTGATGTTTGCCCGGTAGACTGCTTTCGCGAAGGCCCAAATTTTCTCACCATTGATCCTGATGAATGCATCGATTGTGCGGTTTGTGTAGCCGAGTGCCCAGTCAATGCGATCTATGCCGAAGAAGACGTACCTGCTAATCAACAGCAATTCATTAAATTGAATATCGAATTAGCACGTAAATGGCCTTCTATCACTAAATCGAAAGCGCCTCTACCAGAAGCCGATCAGTGGAAAGACACCGAAGCCAAGCTGGAATTTCTCGAGCGTTAATTCGCTTATTAGTTAATTCGCTTATGATTCTTTCCTAGATTTGTTTTATCGTCTCATCGACCCCGGCTTAAAGCCGGGGTTGGCTTTTTCTAAGAATCCCTTTGCAGCGTAGTTTGCTCAGCGAATAAAAATCATTTTATAAAATAGGTAAGTCGTATGAATGCACAAACGAACTCCACACCCATAGAAACTGATGCAGTCATAGTCGGTGCTGGCCCTGTTGGACTATTTCAAGTATTTGAACTCGGTCTTTTAGAGATCAAAGCGCATGTGATTGATTCACTTATTTCCGTTGGCGGTCAATGCGTAGAACTCTATCCAGACAAACCGATTTATGACATTCCTGCAGTGCCAGTCTGTACCGGTCAAGAGTTAACCGATAATTTGCTAAAACAAATCGAACCATTTGAGCCTACCTTCCATCTTGGACAAGAAGTCACGCTGGTTCAAAAACGTGATGATGGTCGTTTTGATTTACAAACATCGACAGGCACACAATTCATCACAAAAACTATTTTCATTGCTGCAGGTGTAGGCTCTTTCCAACCTCGCACTATTAAAGTTGATGGCATAGAAGTGTTTGAAGGTAGCCAACTGTTTTATCGTGTGAAAGATCCTGCACGTTTTGCCGGTCGCAATATTGTTATTTGTGGTGGTGGTGATTCTGCACTCGATTGGGCACTCAATCTACAAGGTAAAGCTGAGTCTGTGATTCTGTTACATCGTCGTGATGATTTTCGTGCAGCGCCAGCATCGGTCGCAAAGATGAAGGAATTATGTGATGCCTATGAAATGCAACTCGTAATTGGACAAGTTTCAGGCTTTGAAACCAAAGATGACAAACTGAGTGAAATCAAAGTCACTGGAGCTGATGGTGTAACACGTCGTATGCCACTCGATGACTTGCTCGTATTCTTTGGACTCTCACCTAAATTAGGTCCTATCGCAGAATGGGGCTTAGAAATAGAGCGTAAACAACTAGCAGTCGATACAGAAAAATTTGAAACCAATATTCCAGGTATTTTTGCTGTGGGTGATATCAACACCTATCCTGGAAAGAAAAAATTAATTTTGTCTGGCTTCCATGAAGCTGCTTTAGCTGCATTTGGTGCTGCACCTTATATTTTCCCTGAAAAGAAAATTCATATGCAGTACACCACGACCTCACCTAAGCTACATAAAATTCTTGGTGTAGAAAGCCCAGTATTTGATTAAACCTATTACTAGTCTTCTAGAAATTAAAAATCCGACCAGTTATGAAACTGGTCGGATTTTTTTATTCCTCACACAAAAACACGTCGCGCAACTAACGTGACTTTAACGCCCAACACGTGCTGCAAGCTCACCGATGATGCCGCGTCTAAATGCAAGCACACAGATTACAAAAATCAAACCGGTCACCATCGTCACTGATTCGCCTATAGTATTAAACCATTCTATGTTGGTGATGCTTGCTAACCATGTTCCAAAATCACCTAGCTTGTTTTCTAAAGCGATGATTACTATCGCACCAACCACTGGACCGACTAAAGTACCTAAACCACCCACCAAGGTCATTAATACGACCAAGCCTGACATCGACCAATGTACATCCGTCAAGGTTCCAAAACCTAAGACGACAGCTTTGGTAGAGCCTGCTAAACCAGCAAGTGCTGCTGACAAAACAAAGGCAAGTAATTTATAGCGCTCTACGTCATAGCCCAAGGAAATCGCACGCGCCTCATTTTCGCGTATCGCTTTTAATACTTGCCCAAACGGTGAATGAATAATACGCACAATGAAAAGAAACGCTGCAATCACAATCGCTAATACAACGTAATACATCACGATATCGTTTTTCAGATCGAGTAATCCTAATAATGATCCACGCGGTATAGATTGCAAACCATCTTCACCACCTGTGAAAGGCGCTTGCAAGAAAACAAAGAACAGCATTTGCGCTAATGCTAAGGTGATCATGGTGAAATAAATACCCTGACGACGTATCGCTAAACCACCAATAATTAAACCTAAGCCCGCAGCAGAAACTGTGCCTATCAAGATACCAATTTCAGTTGGCAACCCCCATACTTTTAATGCATGACCTGCGAAATAAGAAGCACCGCCAAAAAATGCAGCATGACCAAAAGACAGCAAGCCTGTGAAACCAATTAATAAGTTAAATGCACACGCAAACAAAGCGAAACATAAAATCTTCATCAGCAATACTGGATACAACACAGCAGGCGCAATCAGCGCAGCGATTAAGATGCCAGCATAAGCAATTTTTTTCATCATGTTGTCCAACTCCTTATTTCTCGCGACCGAACAGACCAGCAGGTCTGATCAATAAAACGATGGCCATCACAATGAAAACCACAGTTGCAGATAATTCTGGATAAAACACTCTGGTTAATCCTTCAATCACACCTAAGCCTAAGCCAGTCACGATAGAGCCTAGTATCGAGCCCATACCACCTATCACCACAACTGCAAATACAGTGATGATGAGATTTGAACCCATTAAAGGAGAGACTTGTAATACAGGTGCAGCGAGTACTCCTGCAAAACCTGCAAGTGCGACACCAAAGCCATAAGTGAGCGTCACCATCAAAGGTACATTCACACCAAATGCTTCTACCATTTTTGGATTTTCGGTACCTGCACGAAGATAAGCACCTAAGCGAGTTTTCTCAATCACAAACCATGTGAATAAACAGACGACTAGTGAAGCTAATACTACCCAAGCCCTATAGTTAGGCAAAATCATGAAGCCTAGATCTGTTGCACCTCGTAATGCTGCAGGCACAGAATAAGGCTGGCCTGAAACACCATAAAAGGAACGGAACACACCTTCCAACATCAGTGTGACGCCAAATGTGAGTAATAAGCCATAAAGGTGATCGAGTTTATATAACCACCTCAACATAGTTTTTTCTATGATGATGCCAAACATACCTACCAACAGAGGCGCGACGATTAACATAATCCAATAGCTCACACCAAAATACTGCAAGCCCATCCACGCAATAAAAGCACCCATCATATAAAGAGCACCATGCGCAAAATTAATCACATTCAGTAAACCAAAAATGACAGCCAAACCTAGCGATAACATGGCATAAAAAGAACCGTTCACTAGGCCTAATAATAATTGGCCTAGAAAGGCAGAAATAGGGATTCCGAAAATTTCCATGTTCTATCCTAAACACCTAATAATTCATTTAACACAGCGGTCTTGCTCTCTAATTCAGCAGCAGAAAATTTTTCTACAATTTGACCATGCTCCATGACATAGAAACGATTTGCTAAGGGAGCAGCGAAACGGAAATTCTGCTCCACCATGACAATGGTGTAACCCTTAGCTTTCAAGGTCAGTATCATGCGCGCTAAGGCTTGCACAATCACTGGCGCTAAGCCTTCTGAAATTTCATCTAATAAAAGTAAGCGTGCACCAGTTCTTAATATGCGTGCTACTGCTAACATTTGTTGTTCACCACCAGATAAGCGCGTGCCTTGGCTATCGCGTCTTTCCTCTAAGTTAGGAAACATTTTATAAATCTCTTCGACTGACATACCTTGCTCAGTTTTAGAGACCACAGGAGGCAGTAAGAGATTTTCTTCTGCAGAAAGGGAAGAAAAAATTGCGCGCTCTTCAGGGCAATAACCCACACCGAGATGCGCAATACGATAAGTGGGTAAGTGTATGGACTCCACACCATTAATTTTTATCGAGCCTTCACGTCGTCCGGTTAAACCCATCATGGCACGTAAAGTGGTAGAACGACCTGCTCCATTACGACCTAACAAGGTTACAACTTCACCTTGTTCAACTGATAGATTCACATCATGCAAAATATGTGATTCGCCATACCATGCTTGTAGATGACGAATTTCCAATGCGCTAGTCATCAATGCGCTCCTTCTAAGCTTGCACTACTACCCATATACGCTTCCAAGACCTGCGGATTTTGTGACACTGTTTTGTAATCACCTTCCGCTAAAATCGCACCACGCTGCAATACCGAGATACGATCACAAATACCGGATACCACGCCCATATTATGTTCAACCATGAGTATGGTTCTACCCTTAGCCACTTTTTTAATTAAGTCCGTTACGCGTTGTACATCCTCATGCCCCATACCTTGGGTTGGTTCATCTAACAACATGAGCTCAGGTTCCATGGCAAGCGTAGTAGCAATTTCTAAAGCACGCTTACGTCCATAGGGAAGATCAACAGTAATACTGTCTGCAAATGCAGATAAATCTACTTCCTCTAACAAAGCCATTGCACGTGCATTTAATTGATCGAGTGATTTTTCACTTTTCCAAAAATGAAATGCCGTCCCTAACTGTCGCTGCAAACCGATACGCACATTTTCCAATACTGATAAATGTGGAAACACTGCAGAAATTTGAAATGATCGAATAATACCCATGCGAGCAATTTGCGCAGGCTTAGCGGCAGTAATATCCTGACTATTAAATAAAATCTGGCCTGAGCTAGGTTCAATAAATTTAGTCAGTAAATTAAAACACGTGGTTTTACCTGCACCATTCGGACCTATCAAGGCATGAATATGTCCACGCTGTACTTGTAAATTCACATTGTCGACAGCGATAAATCCTTTGAATTCGCGCGTTAACTGTTTTGTTTCTAAGATGACGTCTGCCATCGTGTCTCCAAATTAAGGTTTGATACTTTTAATAGCGTGTTTCGCCAGACTCCAGCGATGTGTTTCATTCGGGCCGTCATAGACTCTGAAAGAACGGGCATCGGCAAAAATACGTGCCACGATAGTTTCATGTGTCATACCTGAGCCACCTAAAATTTGCGCACTGCGATCAATCACTCGCCAGATAGCTTCAGAAGAAATCACTTTAGCGGCACTCGACTCACGTGTTCCTAAATGTCCCTGATCTAACACCCATGCACAATGCAGAATAGATAGACGTGTTACATGCATATCCATTTCATTATCTGCCAACATAAAACCAACGCCTTCATGCTGACCTAATGTTTTTCCAAAAGCTTGACGCTGTGCTGCATAACGTAATGCGACATCATGTGCACGTCTTGCCGCTCCTAACCAACGCATACAATGGGTGAGTCGCGCTGGTGAAAGTCTGACTTGCGCATATTTAAATCCTTCACCCACCGCACCTAATACATTTTCTTCCGGTACGCGCAGATTCGTAAATCGCACTACACCATGCCCACCCACAAAACAGGTATCGAGTGCATCCATGGTGCGTTCTACCTCTATGCCCGGAGCATCCATATCAGATAAAAACATGGTGGCACTGCCATCTTCAAGCTTGGCCATGATAATAGCGAAGGCTGCTCCATTGGCACCAGTTATGAGCCACTTGACGCCGTTAATGATGAAATCTTTTCCATCTTTGACTGCAATGGTTTGTAACATACTGGGATCAGCACCCGCACCAGGAGCAGGTTCAGTCATACAAAAACAAGAGCGTGTTTTACCTGCAGCCAGAGGACGCAACCAACGTTCTTTCTGTGATGGTGTACAAATTTCTTCCATCATGTGCATATTGCCCTCATCTGGGGCAAAAATATTCATCGCAACTGGACCCAGTGGTGAATAGCCTGATTCTTCAAACACTACCGCTTTGGCGATGTGCGAGAGACCTAATCCACCATATTCTGGCGATACATGCACGGACAAGAGTCCGGCCTTGATTGCTTTCGCAACCA
>Ga0209768_10000409_pt1 | contig 29840 bp, 70 predicted proteins | sample LauGreSBDMM110SD_3_FD_187564 | JGI IMG/M metagenome (GOLD analysis project Ga0209768, IMG submission 187564) | Freshwater lake microbial communities from Lake Michigan, USA - Sp13.BD.MM110.SD (SPAdes) (version 2) | ecosystem: Environmental > Aquatic > Freshwater > Lake | place: Lake Michigan... | reverse complement strand
TAGGTGTTGATACTGTACCACCGGCAATATTTGGCAATGTGCCAGCAGGTTTCAAATAGCTATTTAAAAAGTTTAAGTCCGTACTTGCTGTGGTTGCAGCTCTACCAACCTCAGTATTAATTTGAGAAATTGCAATTGAACTGTTTATATCTGGTGTTGCCATTTTTTCTCTATCTTTAAAATGTTATTATTATTATTTAGGTTTCCAAACGAGATTTGCCATATACCGCAACATCATCAACAGTTCCAATAATCTCTTTAACTACCTTGATTGGTATGATTTTTTTCTTATTTTCTTCATTATGTTCAAAAATCGTACCAAAAATGTCTTGTCTATCTAATGGTAAAGTATCACTCTTAATCAAAGTTGGTATATAACCATTTGTCATCACAGTGAAAGCAGCTGCGAACAAGGCCACATTATCTGAATATGCATTTGCACATGAGATATCCCAATATTTTTCATCCAAGAACATACATGCACCTTTACATATATGTAACACCGGACATTCTGGACACTCTTTACGGTTTGACCAATGTGTGACAGATTTTAATTCAACGTTTGAATAATCATCCAGTGTACCGCCATGGTGTGATTCACCATTCTTTGAGATTTCCAAAGAACTTACGTTCTGACAGGTCATCACATTACCACGTAGGTCAACTGAAATTGTATGTTCATCGTCCATACCACATTTTTGACCCAAATATTTAGATTCTCTATGACTCAAAATTGAGGACATTAAATCATCAATTTTACCCAATTGAGCCAAGAAACCAATTTTACCATCAGAAGCATACAACTCACCAAAAGCCTTCTGTCTAAAATCAAAATGTTCTTGTTTTGTGATTAGTGAATATGAGATACCTTCTTCATCATAGGCATCAACCATTGAACCTTCACCAATCACAACATTTTCATCACCTGTAAGATTTACAAACCAATCATAGATTTCTTTTCTACTTTGATTCTTAGCATTCAACATTGCATTGAAACTGAAACTTTTACCTAGTCTTGTCATCATGCGATAGAATCCAAGTATACGTTCTTTTTGTTCTGGATCATCAAAAGGATCAGGACCACGTACAAATTGACCTGGACCGTCATGTGAGATTGACACACCAAAATCCATCATCATTAACCAGTCAATGATTTCATCTGTTAAAATCGAACCGTTGGTGATAATAGTGAATTGTGGTTTAGTTTTCCAACTGTCAAATTTTTCTGCAATGGCCTCAGCCAATGGCTTCATTGTTTTCCAATAAACAAGTGGTTCACCACCCCAAAATTCAACTCTTAAACCAACATCTTCATCAAAATGAAGATTATCTAATTTCTCCATAAAAACATCAATATCTTTTTTAGAGGTTTCTGGTTGGCGTTCAACAAACTTCTGTGAACAATAATCACAAGAATAGTTACAACTCAACCCCATCTGAATCTTCAAATGGCTGATTAATTTTGATTTTTTTAGTGGACGATTCTTGTCAAATGGTTTGTAAGGTTTCAAAGAATGTTGTGGCATTTGGTCTGCCGGATATTCAAACACATTACCATCAGAATCTTTCAACACATTAGCCATATTGTCATAGTGAAAAACTCTTTTATCACCATCTTCAAATCGTGTGGCTTCAATTTCAAAAATCATTTTATTTCCTCTTATTATTGGAATAGTATTTATCTTAGTATTTATCTTAGTAACCTAGGTCTTCACAGGCCACAATCCATTGTTTAACTAAACTGGAACGAACAATATCGTCTGGTGTAAAGTATATTTCTTGAAATGATGGCATCTTACGTGCCACTTCCAAGAAACTATGGAATGCTGTTTGGTCTTTGTTACTCTTAATCAAATCAGTTTGTTTGAAATCACCTGAAAATATGATTTTGGACCTATGTCCAACACGGGTGATAATTGTATTTACTTCTGACCAATTCAAATTCTGATTTTCATCAACTATAATAATAGCATCATCAATAGAAATACCACGAATGGCAGTAGTAGAAATAAATCGCACATGATTTTGTTCCTTTAATCTATCCCATGCATCTGAACGGCCGAATAAAGTAGATGCAATTTCTTTGTAAGGCAATTCATAGATTTCTTGTTTTTCTTCAAGATTACCTGGTAAATAACCAACGTCACGTAATTGCACAAGTGACCTTACGACTACCACTTGTTTGAAAGAATTGGATTTATCCAAAACTTCTTCTAATGATTTATATAGCGCCAAAAAAGTTTTGCCTACCCCAGGACTACCAAATAGTCCCATGAAGTAGGCACCGCCTTTATACATCTCAAAGAATAATCTTTGATTTTCTGTTAGTGGATCAAACGTCTTTAGATGGTCTGGTTTAATTCTCAATGAATTGTTTACTGCTGGTTGATGCCTTGTCTTATTCTCATCATCCTGTAATTGTTCCGCTGCGTATTTGGCTGTTGTTCTTTTGGTAACCATCAATTCCCCTTTGAAATATTGCTGAAACTTTTTTAGTAGAATCGGGTTTCTTTTTCTTCCGATTCTTGCTGGAATTCTTTACCTCAGGTATCTCCTCAATTTTCTTTTTTGGTAGAAATAGGGCTGGTATTTGTGCCATTACCATTCTCTCGACATTTTAGTCTTGTGGCCAGTCTTAATCGTGTTTCCAGGTATGGTTTCTTTCATACGATTGATGACATACTTCTCAAATGTGGAGTCGGCCTTACCAGTTCCTGGTGTGTCCATACGCATACCATCACCAAAACCTGGACAACCATCTGGTGCAAAGTATCGTTCTAGATGGGGGTTATTTAACTTAAACTCATCATACTCTGCAAGGCGCATCGTATGTTCTTCAATTTCACTTGTATTTTTATTCAAAAATGTATAAATCATGCGGTTTGAAACCAGCTTGGCACCGGTCGTGAGTTAAATTTTCCTTGCCATGAAGCAAGGTGCGTCTTGTTATTTATATAGTAATTACGGTATGATGCCATAGAATCGCCGGCAATTTTTACTTCATCTGGCATGGCAGGTGTAGGTCCTGTAAATTCACCTTTAGGTATATTATCAGGAATTCTTGCAAGGTCAGGCACCAGTCTAGCACAGGCATGAGTTTTGCCATAACGATATGTAAATTCTTCAAGTAGTTCACACCACAAAGTGTATAACCATACATAGTTTTTATCTGATTGGCGAGACCAGATTGCTGATGGATGGTTTTGCATAGTTGGTTTCATCAAACGAGTTTCACGGCCATCAGGCAGTCGCCATGCTTTGATTGACCGATTGTTTGCTGTTAGTCTACGATATTCTTCGCCGTCAAGTACACGGTGAGATGTACACAATAGTTGAGCATACTCAATAACCATTTTGCAAACGTGTTTGTCAACGTGCATTTCTGCACAGATTTTGGGATCGTTGTGTAGATAGAAAATGTTCATGTTAACATCCTAATCAAACCAAATGTGTCGATAGCTGTCAACAAGATGTAGTTAGCCAGCATCCCAAATGATTTCCGAGTATAAGCAGCCCAAGCATAGAGAGCACAACCAGTAATCCACACAGGATAAAGAACCAAGAGTGGAGGATTTGGTACCGTGACTGCCATAGTGATGCTGCAACCAATAGAAATAGCCCAACCGAGCAACTCAATAACAAAACGAATGTGATTACTGCGCCAATCATCTTTAATCCATTGAATTGTCGGTGCGAATAGTTGCTGCATAATATTCCTCATCTGGTATCACATCCAATGTACCGTTAATTGTAAAACCACATCCACGCAAAAACATAGTAAATTCTTCTAGAATATCTTGCAGTTGTTCTGCTTCAAATTCTATGGTAACTTTTGTTCCTGGTTGTTGGTCATTAAAACCCAAGTAGTTGTAGTGTTGACCTGCCATTTCAAACTTCATTGTTTAACCACCAAATTTAGGAATTTCAATTTCTTCTGATTTTTTAGTTTTCTTTGTAGTTTCAGATGATGTAGAAACTTTAGGAAAACGGCGTTCAATATCTTCTACTGTTACAGTCTGCATAGCGAATTGTCTGAACAAATCATAACTGTCGGAAACTTTCATGGCATTTTTAGAATTCATACCTGCACCATCAAGCGTAAACAATGCACATCCACCATTAGCCAATGGTGCAATTTCAATAATGTGGTCCAAATTAATAATAACAGGACAACCTTTTTCAATAGAATTGACTTCAACAAATAAACTCATAGTGACTCCTTATTTCTTATCACAATCAGCCACACGAATTAAATATACTGTTTGCTCTGTGTGTGGACGTACAAAGAAACATTCACCCTTAATCGACCATACAAGGTGGTTTTGAATACCATCTTTAAAGTCTTTTAATACATCTACTGTTGGTGTAGGTCTGGTGACAATTGCCAACATAAACAATAAAATGGCAACAATCATTAGTATGTAACCAACGAGTTTCACATAATTTTCTTTTAACCAAAGTAACCAAGTTTTCATATTTTTCCTAATTGTAAAAGTAGATTATACACTGCGGTGCCAATTAAGGCAACTGCACCTATAAAGAATGCTAGTTTGATGGATTCTTCTTGATAATATTCAACTTCATGTTTAATCATATCCCGTTGCGCCAGGATCATTGGTGGCGCTTCTCGTTCACCACCTAACATATAGACAGTCTTTTCAGATTCTTTCAACCTACGCAAGGCTGACACATAATGAATGAATGATAACATCAGCAAGTCACCTTATATGGTGGTGCATAAGGGTCTGGTTGATATGGTGCAGGTCGTGATGCAAGATGGTGAACCAACTCACGTAATGCCACATTTTCTTTTTTAAGGTCTTCCAATTCATCAAGGCGGAGTTTTAACTCACCCATTTCTTTTTCGAGTTTTTCTAATGCAGTAATAACCATATTAATCCCATAGTGCTTGATAATATTTGCCGAACAAACGCAAACCATTAGTGATGCGTTCTTGGTGTTTGTTGCGAGCTTCCCAATCTATCTCATATGTATGATTTGGTCCATGGCGCATTTCAGTATATCGTTGTTCACTTTTAGGCACTTCATTACCTTCTTTATCAACAGGCACAAAATTCCAATCAGCAACACCAGAAGTGTACAGTTGTTCCCAATCATTATCTGGTTGTAGTTGTTCAAAAGCCCAAATCATTTCATCCATGACCCAATCAAAACGTTTGAAATGGTTGGCATCCGTATCATATACATTTTCTTTTGGTGGTGCTGAGGTAGACTTCAATTCTTCTGGCACATCATTATCGTCAACATTAGGTGAACCATGTTTAGTGGCGTGCAATTGTTTCAACATTGGAAGAATGATTGGTGACAATGTGCCATCCATATTCCATGTATCCCATCTGTCGAGTTTTACATAACGAATTTGTGGATGAATAAAGTCCATGAATTTCATGTATGCGGTTGACAATGGCATTAGACGATTAGACCACTTTTCGATGATTGGTTCATCATAGTCAATCTCACGCCAAAAGAAAATCTTCTCCAAAATTGTATATGGAGAAATCCAGTGGTTACGATAATTTGAGAAATAAACTTTCATAATTTTAACATTTGTTCCAGTGTAAAAACTTTTTTCATATACGGCGACACATCATGCAAAACAGAATGTTCTAAGTCACCTGCTCTACGTGGCATCACATTTACTTTAAAATCACAATCATTCACCTTTTTGAATGTATCTATGGTTTGTTGTACTGTGTAACCTTGGCCGCTGCCTAGGTTTTCCAAGAGGATATTTGAAGGTCGTCTAATAGCAAGTTTAATGGCCTCGCATATTTCAAGTACGTGTATATAATCACGAACTGCGGTACCATCAAGTGTATCATAATCATTACCATATAAATTGAACTCACCTGTTTCTCTCGCTTTCATTAAATTGTACATCAAACCATCATGGTTCGTTGGATCAATTCCGTATGCAGAACCAATAACGTTGTAGAACCTGAAAATTGTTTGGTCTTTGTTAATTAACGTGCAATAATTACGAACAATCGTTTCAGTAATCTTTTTTGATATTGCATATGGGCTATCACCACCAACGGCTGCGCCAGTAGATGCAAAGATGAAATGTTCAAAACTCACACGTTCTAAAAGATTCATTGTACCACCAACATTCGTTTGATAGTAACGCATCGGCCATTTTACAGAATCACCGACATTCACCAATCCAGCCAAATGAACCACAACATCATAGTGGTCATTCAAACATTTCATGTTGTCAATATCTTCTTGTATAAATTTTTCCGCAAGTTGTGGTTTGAACACACGATCCAAACCAACAACATATTCTTTATTCAGCACCTGACAAAGGTGTTGGCCAATGTAACCAGAACTACCGGTGATTAGAATCTTCTTCATTCTTTGTAATCAATAGAGTTGATTGATTTCATTTTGTCGGCAATGTCCCAATTCTTACAGTAATCGTTATCTTCGTCAAACAATTTTAAATAATCTTTTGCGGATAATTCACGACTAGAAACAATCACCTCATCAATATGATGTTGTGAGAATTCTTTGAAAGAATCTTTGCCAATTTCCATAATGAATTCATCATGTGCATGAGATTCTTCACGAGCCTCAACCACATAACGCATACGAAACATTGATACAGTTTCAACTAGATACAGTTTCTTTTCCATAATCATCTCCTAAAAAAGTTCTTTCAATTTCATAAGCAGAAGCATTAGCCAATTCACTTACAGTCCATTTGTATTTCTTGGCATAGAATTCATTACCCTTCAATACACCAATGCAATGTGCTATGATTTCATTGCCAAATCTAATAATGGCCTCTCTATTATATTCATCCATTTCATCCCAACAGCCTTGGGCTGTCAGGCCTGATTTGTACATCAATTCATCAAGTTTGTCACTCATTAAACCTCCACAAATTTCAATTGAAATCTATCAGCACGGTCTTCATATGCATCATAACCACGGGGGTTACAAACAATACGAGTAGAACCAACCATGTAGTCGAAATCTTCATGTGTATGACCATGAGTCCACAATTTGATTTGTGGATGATCCATGATGTATTCGTCCAATGCGCTACTATAACCACCATTCATAATCTGTTCATCAGCATAACGAGGATGGGTTGATGCTTTGCTTGGTGCATGGTGACCCACAACAACAAACTTTTCATCAAACTTACCTTCAATCACAGACTGAATGTAACCCAACATTTTACGATGGTCTTCAACCGAATCTTCTGGTGAGAACCGAGAAACACGTTGCTTGAATTCAAAACCATCTTCAATCAATGAATTTACTTCACCAATTTTCTGTGTGATGTATTCACCATTCTCATCTTTTTTGTAGATTGGTGCTTTGTAGTTGACCACACGGTCACTATTATCTACACAAAGGAAGTCATTCATCATGCCTTTCATGTGCAACAATGTAATTGGATCTTCCTTGTTCATATCAGTCCACAAAGTACCGCCAATGAATGTTACATCATCAACAGTTAGAATTTGTTTATCTAAGATATGTAAATTGCGTAGATAACCAAGCTTATCACGAAGCCTTGTAATAGTATCCCTAAAATCACCGTGATAATGTTCGTGATTTCCAGCGATGTAGATAACATGAGGGAATCTAGCAGAGCATTCTTGAAAGAATGTATGCCACGCCTCAGAGCGGCCAAAGCGGTCAGCAAGCGCATATTCGTCCCTTGTATTTAAATCTTTAGCAACACAAATATCACCACCAAGAATGAGTACATCAGCACCTTCGGTATTGTCGAGGCTGATAGTACCAAATTCTAGGTGAATATCTGAACAAACTGCAATCTTCATAGTATTATTTCCTTATGGTGATATTATAACATGGGTAGTTATATATGTCAAGCCACCACGGGTCAATGATAGCCATCACTATTCATTCCTGTGATAAGGGTTTTTTGCATATGTGGAATCATCTTCAACATAATTTCTTCACCACCAGATATTTGTGCTAAGACAACCATTCTGGCCATAATAATACCAACCAAACCGGCATAACTGACCTCATAGTTTGTAATAACTTTTTTGAGAAAATCATCAAAGTCATCTGTAATATCTATTATTTTTTGGTCAATCATTTTTTATCCTGAGCAGGTTCAAGCTTGGGTTCTTCGTATGTCATTGGTTGTTCATATTTTGGCATAGCACCCATAAATGCACCACTGGTTGCTTTACGTAAAGCATACAACGGAAAGAAAACAACAGCCAACGCAAGTGTAATGCCAATGCCAACTGCAACAAAACATTTTACATAAAAAATATAGGTCACTTCAAGCATCAGATTCCAGAATCCTGCTGTGCCAAAATTTTCTGTAGGGTCACCATCATTAAAGGTGCGAATGTGTTTAATGAATTGTTTATTCAAAATTTCTGTTTGATTGGTAAGAATATCAACAATACCACGGTACAAACTAATCATCATACTAACTCCTTATCTTAATGTGTAGTGTGCAACAACAGCATTAGGTTTCTTTAATGCTTCAGCACGCCGTTGTTTATATTTTACATTGTCAACATCTAATAGTTTGACTTCTTCAGCTTCACGTTTATTCCAAATAGCTTCACATTGAGCCTTTGTATAATCCGTAAATTGTAGGCAATCTTCAATGAAGTATTTACCATCATTTTCAGGTTTGGTCATTAATGGTTCTTTGTTGGCTGGTTGTGGATCCACACCTTCTTGAATCTTCTTTTCATCTAATTCAATATGCACAGGATTTTCAGGAACAATTACCTTCTCAATGATGATTTGCTCTTGCTCAACTTTAGGCACCACTGGTGTTTTTGGCCTGTGATTGGCCAAGACAACAACCGCAGCTAGAGCCATGGCACCAATGATGATTTGTTTCCACCAAAGGAAGAAAACAAGACCAAGAACAAACACACCAATGGCACCAAATACAATGATTTCCATTGTGTGTTGAGAAATACCAGAATCATTGACGATTTCGGAATACATTTAAACCACCTATTAACGAACGTTGTAAGTCTCACATTGAACAGAAACTGGATACATGATTGTGCCATGATCCGTTTTCTGCGGCAGTGATTGAATCACCGGACGCATCCTTGCGTCAATACAATCTTTGGACGCACGAATTACTTCAGCACGTTCAATGACCTTTGCTTTTTCGAAACCATCCAATTTGGGAGTTGAACACGCAGCTATCACTAAAAAAAGAATAGTAAACATACCATATCTCAAAGTTTTGTTAAACATTTTTAATCCTTTCAATTAACTGTGATGCTTCAGTAAAATTGGACACATCATCAGTGAATTCCATTTCCTGAATCATCAATTCAGCTTTTGCCATACGGATTAATTCTAATGCATAGGCAACATCATCGTTATCGGCTTGATCCAGCCATTCATCAAAACCTTCATTGGTCGTATTCATAATAAAATCCAGGTTGTCTCGGTCCCACTTATTCATTGAATTTCACCTTAATACCATTCTCTTTGAATAAGATTCCAGCGAGACCAGTTAAACCCATTGATGTAATGAAACCAATCTCATTCACACCATTAACAGCGTGAATGAGGAATGCATTCCAACATAACATAACCAATAATGAATTCAAACAAAGAGTGAATATAACAATCACCATTTGAGATGAAAATTTAGACCAGTTCATAACTTCTCCGTTTATAGTGGGACGAAGCATTAGGCTTCAGCAGTTTCTGTAGTTGTTGATTGTGCAACAGGTGTTGTTTTAGGTGCGCCAACATAACGACCATTCTTATCAAACTCGGTATAATTAACCAACTGATATGCTGTTACAGCACGGCCGGTTTTATGCACCTTGATGATACCGCCATCTTTGCGGATGTTATAGATGTTTGTGGATAAGCGATAGAGAACCGCTTCTTGATCCGTGCCTTTGAAACAGGACTTAATCTCATCGGGAGATACAGGTTTACCTGACAAAAGGGTTACGGTGATTTTTTCGTGGCGATTTTGTTTGCCTGAGCGAACGGTGTTTGACATTTTAAGTCCTTTCAAAATTACATGATAAGAGTACCAACATATGAATTATAACACAAAGATGGCATGTTGGCAACCATCCAGTGTTGTTTTTTTACATCAAAATGGAACTTCATCAGTATTTACCACCGTAGGGGCTTTTCCTACGGGAGCATCAACTTTCGCATCAACCTTGGAATACAAGTCGAGGAACGCCATTTTGGTGTCTGTATCGAACCGTGCCACGCATAGTTCAATAGCTTTCATTCGGTCGCCAAAGATTTTAAATGCTTTAGCAATGTGGACCAAACGGCGTGTGGAGATAACTTCATCAACAGCACCTTGGTCAAATGATTGTCGAACAATATCAGCCCATTGTGTCAACTTCTCAACAAAATCCTGGTCAGCAATCAATGGTGAAAGGATTTTCTTTTCAGTCTTAACATCAGGATATTCCTGTTCAACTGTAATAGGGAAACGTTCTAGGAATGCATCATCTAGAATCTGTGAAAGATAACGACCTTCTTCACTGCCACGACCTTTGGTGTTTGCAGTAGCAATGACATTGAACCCATCTTTTGGATATACCATCTCACCATTCTTTTTGTTGTAGTATGGTTTGCCTTCTAAGATACCTTGCAAACACATCAACTTGTTAGAACCACGGTCAACTTCATCAATTAACAGAATGGCGCCACGCTTCATTGCTGTAATAACAGGACCGTCACGATTAACAACGTTCCCATTAACAAGAGTAGGACCACCGAGCAAATCCGATTCATCAGTTTCAATACTAATGTTAACTCTAATGCACTCCCGCCCGAGCTCCGAGCAAGATTGTTCCACCATGAGGGTTTTACCATTACCTGAAAGGCCTGTAATGAACACAGGATAAAACAAATCAGACTTAATGATATTACGCAAATCTTTAAAAAATCCAAATGGCACATAATCTTTATACTTTGTAGGAATTGATACGTCAGAGTCATCAACTAGTTTAGGTTGTTTGAATTCTAAAACTTGTGCAGCCAATGCAATTTCAAGTTCAGGTTCTTTAACGATTGTTTTCTTGGTGCCGATATTAGGCAATTTATATTCTCCTCGACCAACCCTATAAACAGACTTGGTTACAAACCAGTGTGGAAAAGAAAGGTCATTTTCTTCAATAACTTGTTGAATGCCGTCACGGGTCAAAATAGAACCTGTGCCATACAATTCCTCGGCTGCTTTAACAAAAGCGGTTTGATTGCGGTTTAAACTCATTTTTTTCTCCAGTTATGACATCCACATATTGGTATTATACATGAAAACCAACTCAATGGCAAGTACTACTAAAACAATCATTCCGTCTCCCACTTTTCGGTTTGTTTAAAGGATTTTTCTTGTATTGTGAGGCTATCTTTAGATAGATGCCTAGGATTACCACACAATCCACATTCAGGGTTTCCACAATCCATGGCATGGTGTTTGGCAAACTTGTGAGGTTCTTTAACATCCATGCCGTGGCGTTTGGCAATTTTCATTTGTTTTTTGATGGCAATCTCATCATTCTGCAAACGTTTTGAGTGTTTGATTTTATCTTCTTCTGTACTCATATTTAATCCTTAAAATGCATCAAAGTTGAAATACTTAGGTGTTTCTTTTATCAAAATCAAGGTCACGCCATTTTTTTCAAAGATGAATTGACCAGTTTTGTTGTTGAATTTTACTAAGTCATCGGTGGTAAAATCTTCATCACCCCAACCATCTTCATCATCATCTGGATTATCATCAATACCAATAGTACCAATAGCAACTGGAGCATCACTTTCTGCCTTCTTCTTCTTAGAAAAGAAACGCCAGTTGATACCAATTTCTTTTGATGACAGCGGTGCGCCAGTCCAAATGGAAGGACTTGTACGGTCTGCCTTGCGGTTACCTTTGTAGATTTCCACACTATATGTTGTACCACCATCAAACTCAGCCTTCACGTTTAGAATACGCATTGCTTCTTGTGGTGTTTCACCATAACGATTCATTTCTTCAACCAATGCCTTCAACATATCAAAGTTAAATGCACCGAATACAGAAGCAATACACACAATGGTGTCAATCGTTTTCAATTCAGGTTTGGCCAAATTATCATAACAGTATTCACGGATGAATGCCTCATCCAGACCTTTGAAGTCCACCATGTAGAAGATACGACCTGGTCGGTTACGCATATGCGAATCAACACGCCATTTGTCGTTACTGGTCAGCATGAATAGTTTCTTTGATGAATAGATGCCGTCAAGCAATGTCAGCAATTCTTCCTGTTCTTCTGAATTGTAAACCTTTTCAAACTCATCAAACATCACAACACATGGTTGTTGGATGGATTGAATCAGCGTATTGAATTTGTCACCAACCCAAGCATGATTGATAACGATAGTTGGCACACCTTGTTCAGCCAACTCAACACAGATATTTTTACTTAGCAAGGTCTTACCAGAACCTTTTTCACCAACAAGCATAACGCCTGTTGACTTTTCACGGTCCCAAAAACTATTGATAATACGTTCTGTATTGCGGATTGTATCACCATACATTTTGGTGGGTACATCAAAATTTTCAATCTGTTCAATATAAAAATTCTCAAACAGATCCTGCTTCACGACATAGTTACCAGCTGGCAACTGTTCGTGCAAGTCCATAGATTCTTTTGTGGCAATACGGAATGTATTGCCTGACTTCATGTAATAACTCATTAAGGTTCAATCCAGCTATTTGCGTTTTCTTGCACTGGTGCAGTGAATTCTTCTTCACCATCTGGCATCACACCAACTTCACCAATCACCTCATAACGGCAGGCACGACCTTTCGCATTGTCGTAATCTGTTGGAATGGATACAACATCACGTGGATTGATTTTAACAATCACGGTGCGTTCGCCACCAAAGTGAGCCAAATAGGACTCAGAGCAGAAATGCAAACCAGCAGAGCAGGTTTGATTCTTGTCATCATTAACTTGGTTGCGTTCCATCTCTACAAACGTACCAACAGAATTATCCATTGTGCCTGTATGACAATCTTTGTAATCGTCACGGACTTTTTTGTATGCCAAGAAATGACCATCGCCTGTAATTGGCAAACGATTCTTTTCCAAGAAACCATACAACTCATTCACAGCACGGAAAGATGGGTTTTGCATCATGTTTTCCATGAAGTTAACCAATGGTTCAATTGGAAAACCTGACTGCAACATTTCAACCATGCGGTTAACAATGGCACCATGCATCTCTGTGCCTTTCCAAAACAATTTCTCGCCTTGTACTTCAATATTACCTGCACCATAATTCAACACAACCTTTTTAGGATTGATTGTATCACGCACAGCTTCCCAATCACTTGCCTTGATGGCATCAACTACCTTTTGATAGGTGATATGGGTTTTAGAAATTGTGTGTGGTGTATTATCAATAACAACCACAACATTAGAACCTTGAATCAAATACGGAAACATCTTAAACACCTTTCACTGTGTCAATCAAATTAATATACTCACACACATCACCCTCATTTGCATACGAACTCAGTTTATCAAGCAGAGGGTATCGCTTAGAAAAATCAGCCAACTTTTGTTTGTTTTCCAACACCAAATCATCAACATTCATGTTGTTTTCAACTTGCATTGCTCGCATTAGTTGTTGCAACCAAGTGATGCCTTTCAACTTTGGTAGACCAACAAAGGCATCTAAGAATGACTTTGCAGGACTTTTTACATCAACACCATCAACTACTGTTTGGTAATTATAATTGAAAATGTCGTGCTTGTCAAGCTTTTCCATCACGGATGCCATACAAATTTTGGTATTTAAGGCACTCAAAGTGGTAGAAATATGGTCTTCAAGGTTAATCCAGTTTGGCATCTTTTTGATAGATTCAATATCACCTTTACGGACACCATATACATCAACCCTCAATTCTGCAATCTCGGTTCTATTCAACAAGTGTTTCAACTGGTCAACACTATTACACAATTTGGTAAACTGTGGAACAAAACCAGACAATGGAATATAATAAAACTTTTCTGTCTTATCAAATTTGTCCAATGTATCAGCAGCACGCCACACAAAATCTTGTGATGCTGAACGATTTGAATGTCCACCACGGCGGTCAAGTTGGAGAATAGTTACGTTCTTACCAAAACCATTACCAGCACCATTCTTACGTGGTTTTTCATTTAACGTTGATGCAGCCATACGTTGTGCAGCAGGTGGATTGTGCAACATTGTATAGAAAGCAACCAAGTTCATTGGTTTGGTTTTGTCAAGTCTATCTAACACATACACATATTCACGGTAAGCATTCTTTTCTTTATTACGGAAATGAAACTTAGCACGTTCAAATGAACCTTTTTTACAATCATTCTCAACAAACATTGTGCTGTTGTCAACTTCGATATCCCAATACTCAATACGTTTTTGGCCTTTGTCGTAAGATATAGAAGGATTATGATTCTTACAACGACTATTACCACGTTCAGATTCAAATTGTTTGATATGAATGTTCATAGCCTCCAAATCAAGCAAATCAGCCTTGATATGAAATGCGTGACTATAATTATTTTTTACATCAAACAAAGGAAAATCTGTAGTGGTCACATATTCATTCACAGCCGATGACCACAATGTAAGGCGTTTCTTGTCATACAGAAACATTGAACGTTCCCATTGACCTTCAATTGCATCAGCCTCAGTAGCAAGAACCTTGGCCAATGCAGAATTAACTGCAACCAATTTTTTGCGAATAGAATCAATGGTCAATGGAATGTAGGACAAACCTTCACGGCTTGCTTGAAAATCCAACTCACCAATGCCAAATTCAATTACAAGGCCACATTTCAATAATTGGTGTACGCCTTCAAGTGATTGTTCTGCTTGTGGTACATCAATTGGATATGCGATGTTACCCATCACAGCGATGGATGAATTGCGACCATGAAAATCATTTTTAAGTGAATGAACACCAGGAATAATATTCTTGGTTTCATATTCAGCAGGTTCAATTATGATTGTGTTACCTGTAATTGTAGGCAATACAGGAAACCAACGATATACTTTTACTGCTTCATCAGTAAATTTACTAAAGTCATACCTGTCATTGACGGAGAATTTTACCTCAACGCCATTAGATTCTGCTACCGCTTCTTCACCCATCAAAGCAATAGATGGCACACCAACGTCATTGATAAAGGCAGAGTAGATGCCTTTGCGGCCATTTTGAATAGCGGTGACGGTGAAGTTATCAGTATAAGAGAATGGAGATTTTGAACCAAGACCAAGAGCACCGATAAACTCATTAGATTCGGTTTTGGTTGATTCAAAATATGTGGTGTAAATCTTAGTTACTTGGTCGTGTGACAAACCAGTGCCAAAATCACGAATGGAAAACCACGGTTCTAACGTAGTTGGCAGGTGCACCTCAAAAGGTTGTGTGGTGCCTGCTGCGGTGTGACTATCAATGGCATTACATGACAGCTCACGAATTATCGCCTTAATCTTATTGGCGTACAAACCGCTGGAAAGAATGTTAAATGCTTTTGCTGAATTACGGATACGGAACTCACCGATTTCACCAACATTAGAAAGAATGGCCTCTGCTTGAGGTGCGCTATTGAGAATCATTACAAAACCTTTTTCAATCAATCAATACAAGTATTATATCACAGGTGCCAGTGGTTGGCAACAAAAATTGGCAGTTGTTGTACAAATACAACAGTCAGTTCATGAGGTGGAATATTAATGCTAACAACATCATTATACACACAATATAGGTTATTGTGTTTGTTTTCTTGCGTTCACGCTCAAGCACATTACTTTTCATCTTTGATTTCAAATTTATGTTTAATCTCTAACACACAATCCCTACGGAATGCATCTTCAATCTGGTCACGATAGTCTTTATAACCTGGCGATAGGTTTTCCACAATATCAATACAATCCTGAACAACCAACGTGGCCAATTTCTCATAATTAAAATTCTCATTATTCATAAGTCTTTGCTCACCATACACTTGGTGCCATGCACCACATTGTAGAGCCAATTCTTTAATTCGTTTGTTCATTCTTTAACTCCGAAATGTTCCTTTGATTCCACTCCAACAGGCAAGCGCAGAGTTATCTTTTTGCATAACATCCTCACAGATTTTCATACATTCCCATACAATCAAATCAGCAAACTTTTTTGTATCAAAGTGCAGATGACCGTCTACTAGTACACCGTCTACACGATGGCTCCAGCATTGTTGTTCTAGTTCTTTAATTCGGTCATTCATTCAATGATATCCACCATAGCAATGTTCCGTAACATAACTGACAACTGCTTGGCGACCATCATCATTCATATTGAATACATCAATTGGATGTTTAAAATCAAAATGCATATTTGGACTATCCCACCATCTATCTACCAATTCTTGGCGACCAAGCAATGCCATCAGCATATTATCACAATCAGCCTTTTGCAAAGCGTGTTGTATTTTATTTTGAACTTCTCTTTTGCGCCACATAATTAACTCCAAGTATTGTGACGTTCAGCCACCCATTCTTTACCATCATATTCTTCAATGTACCAATTTATACCATCAGGAACTTCTACGATTTTTAAATCTGAGAAATCACCACCTGCATCGGTACCATATTCTTCAATCATTGCCACAAGGTCTGGACAATCACGGGGAATATCCCAATACCAAAAGTTTTCATCAGTAACACCCGCACGGTTTTTATATTCATCTAGTGCAGCCTCAGACAAACCAAAACCACCATGACACGCATTTATAACAACTTTTACCATAATAAAAATCCAATCAATAAACCTAAACCAAAAGCCATAACACAACACCAAATTAGAATACCTAAAAAGGTGAATGTGTTATCCATAATCTTTTCAAATTCTGTCACCTGATTAACCACAAATTGCATACTCAGCCAAATCAGACCAGTTTTTACCTGCGCCTTGGCGAATCTTTGTTACCTGAATCAGCGTACGGAGCGATAACTCTTTAACTGAATCTTGGTGTTTCTCAATCAAATTCATAGCATCAGTCTTAACGACCTTATCAAACTCAGGCATAAACTCACCTGTAGACAACAGGTGGCGCATACGTTCGACCTTTTGCTTTGTGGTCATTGACAAGTCAACAGCCAATGAACGGGTCAGGATAGCCTGGTCAATATTGGATGTGGACAAGTTGGATATAAACACAACACGACCTTTGAATTCGAAGGATGTAGGTAAATCTTCATCTTTGATATCGGCACGCCATGAAATGATCCGGCGTGAATATGAATCAAGCGCACCTTTGAGCAGGTTCAATGATGTAGGATCCTTGAGGACGGAATCACAATCATCAAACACAATAACGCCGTCTTTATTTTCATAAAGTGTACGGTACAGGCCTTTAGGTGTTGAATAACCTTTGATGACACGGAAAGTCTTGGCAGTCTTTAGGATCGTGCCAACAGCGAAATCTTCTAACACTGATATATCTTTGAAGCCAAGTGCTGTCAGTGTTTGTGACACAGTGAAAGACTTGCCAAGACCACCAGGACCAGTCACAACAACGGATGCTTGTGCGCCGTTAGCAAGCATAGTAACCATATCAGACACAAAACCGAAGCGTTGGTTGATACTAAAACGAGACTCAAGCACAGGTGCAACAGAATTGGATTCTGATTGCGCTTTACGGATGACATAATCCATATGTGCCTTGTTTGAACGCTTCACGGTTTTGCCATTAATAACAGCAACATACTTACCACCAACAAATTTCACATCAATCATTGTTACTCCTAATCAATCAATACTACGTATTCTACAGGTTCTGGTAGAAAAGGCAAGCCTAATACTTTAGTACTCAAGCAGTCCGGTCAAGTATTCTTCTTGGAACGCTTCGGTTTCTCTGCTTCAGCAACCATTGCGGCCTGCTTTTCCGTTGCGTCCACCCACTCCTGGTGCGCTGCAACCAGTTTTTTGTACTCATCATATGTGACAACGGCATCATTCCAACGATAGGTAAACGTTTCTGGATCCATATATCATTTAACTCCCCAATATGTCATTACCTTTTTAAGGCAATAAAGGTGTTCGGCAATCTCACCAATATCCTTTGCTTCATCAGTATCAAATATAGCAAAACCACGTCCTTCAGACCGATTTACCATATCTTGTTTTAATGATTCATAGGTACTTTGCAATTCCGTTTGTATGATATTATCAACGGTATCCCAATCCAATTCAACAGTTACTTTTTTCATACTTAATCCTTTTTGTCTCCAACTATTTTGTTTTTTTGTCTTATCTTTTTAAGAACCATTTCTATCAAAGTCAACTGAAAACATTCACCCATGGTTTTACCAGCAATTGGTTTTGTATTCATTGCTGCGGCCATACGAATATCTTTATTTTCTGTTTCAGTTAATGTGGTAATCATACTACCACCAAGAATCGTAGTAAACGGCATCACCTTGAGCAATGGCAAGTTTGGCAGAACCAATGAATTTCATGTCCTGTTCCATTGTCCATGCATCAGGCGGATTGGTGCCAAAGAAAAATCCTTGTGTTTCAGGCAGTTTGCCATTCAACACATCATGTTCCAATATGTCCAAATCAGTTTTGGTTAATCGTACAGGCACACAATTAAACGATTCTTTATCACCGCCTTTTGAACGATACAGGCGTTCCATCCAACCATGCAGGTCGTGATGCTTACGCCAATATGCCAATTCTTCTAATGGTTCAGCACGACCAGCGTCCTCACTACATATATTAAAATCGTCAATCACATCTTCCGCTTTTACACGGAATGCGTACATATCTAAACCCATTATTTACTCCTGTTCCAATTTCTTTAAAAGTTTTTTTAATGTCTTAGCCAAATCCTTTTTATAGAAATGAGCATCTACCACATTACCAAATATATCTTCTAATTGCACTGCAATGCCTGTTTTTTTAGTACTCCATGCAAAACTGATAACACCATCAGCATCATTATCACACAATCCAACAGTCTTAATCATTTTAAACTCCCATAACAGTTTTATAAATTGAATGAAACAACTCAGGATTGGCAGTGCAAGCAGAGTGTGAAAAATCTATAATAGAAAGTTTTGATTTCATTTCATTATCTTTTTTGGCTTTACGTTCAGCACGTTGCTTTGGTCCTAAAACCTTGCCGGCGTGGTCACCATTGCCACCACGGGTTGTCCATTCTAAATTTGATACATCATTATTCAATTTGTTGCCATCTAAATGATTAACAATTTCTAAATTTTTACGATTGGTTATAAATGATATTGCAATCAATCGGTGGACTTGAAATGTTTTCTTTTCCTTTTTATTAGAAAATCCAACATTATAATAACCAGTTGTGCCTTTGGTTTGAGTCAATTCAACCAATTCACCACGTTTTTTTGAAAACACACGACCATCGGTGCTGACCGAATAATCTTCCCAACCTGCAATTTTTTTAGTCTTAATCATTTTAACACAATGCCTTCCACATTATACTTTTTCTTCAAAAATGACAAACACGCTTCAGGTGTTGGTCGTGCTGCTTCTTGTTTGCCATTCATCATAGCAACCCATTTTTGACGATCCGCACGGAAGAATACAGTACCATCAGGATGCGTTGTTTTAGTGCCTTTTACAATAGAACCAACAGTGGTATTGCCAACTTTTGAAATAACCAGTTTGGTTGGTGTCACTGTACGTTGGCGTGCCATCTTACGTGATGCAGGTTTTGCTTTGGCGACTTTTGGCGTCTTAACTTCAGGATCAGAAACACCTGTAGCAGGGTTGAATCGAGGACCAGTCATAGGACCTACCCATGGGAAGAAACCAACAGGCGATGGACGGCCAACAAATGATAATGCTTCTGTCATATCAGACCCACACATTGACCAAGAATCGGTTTCTGCATCATACCAGCGATAATACTTGCCTTGCATCCCACGGTCGACCAAATACATGGCAGTTTGTGGGGGTTTACCAGTTTGAAATTCCATAATATATCCTTTTCAATTTAACAATGACCATTATACACTAATCCTAGGTAATGGCAACCTTAATACTAAAGTACTCCATCACCTAGGTCAAGTATTATTGCATTGCGAATTTTTCCATTCGTGTTGGTGTGTACAGGCGCTGGGTCAACAACGGATATTCTTTCCGTGATTTAATCTCGCCAATATTCAATTCTGCCAAACACTGCAAACCATAATTGCTGAATTTAGCGCCAGACAATACATCTAACATATACAACCAGTTTAAATCTTTCATTCGATATCCCTATCCCATTCTAATGCTTCTAAAGCGTCAATAATACACGAATCAGCAACACTCATTTGTGATGCAACTTCGGCGTTTGTCTTTAATGGCGACACCTGCAGCCCATTGGACATTGGTGTTTCCGCCCAATGATATACATCCGCAAGCAATGCCTGCGCCTGTTCTAGTTTTGCAACCAATTCTGAGTTAGTCATTACTTTTACCTTAATCTAATAGAACCATATATTCTGCTGGATAATGTTTGCGAAACCAATCCAGTCCTTTACGAACTTTTTTGTAATCACCGAACATTTCACAACCTCGAATAGTATCATATACCGCTACCGCTTCAGGCGTCAACATTACACCTTCACCAGAAAACGGATTCTTTACCTCGACAGATTCCTTATCGAGCACCATACAATCAAACGGCAATTTTAACTTACTCATACCAACTCCTGCTTTGCATTAATCAAACCATTTAAAAAATCTACCTGCTTGGCCTTAGGCAATTCACTCACCACATATACCAATTGCGATAGTAGATATTCACCTGCATCATCCGAGGACTTTGTTACCTTGACAAAATGCAGGATTTCACCTTCAATTTCATCAGGTGTGAAATATACTTTTCGCTTTCGCACAATTTACCTCAACAATCAAACGGCAACTTTATCTTAGACATACCTTACGCCTCATTAATGTTATAAACAACCAAACCCATCTCATTGGCAATTTCATATGCCGTTTCAAGGTTAGGAGCTTCAATCAAATCGCAACCATCCTCATGTTCAACAAAATATTCATTCATAATTTTACCTCTCAACAATCTGGATCAAAATCGTGCCATTCCTGTGCTTCATCAGGTTGGCCGTCATACTCATCAAACTCTGGTTCAATATCTACCTCAGGCAGATAAGATTCCAATACCTTTTCAGGCACACGCTTCAGCAATTCTTCTAAAGCCGTCAAATCACAACCACGCATATCAACTTCAATTTGCGTAATGACACGGTCAACCAATGATTTTTGCATTTCCATAATTCTACCTTTCGTTACAATACAAATAAGAACCAACTTCCCTACAAATAGGGTTTCGCATAGATTTCATTACCTCGATTTTCTTATCAGTCATAGCATCCGGCGTTACCTGAGCACAACCAACAAGGCAGAGAATAATAATTATCTTCGACATAAATTAAATATTCTCCAATTCATTAATACGATCCTTCAAATCTTGTATCTCATCAAAATCGCCATCTTCGCCGAGATAATCTAACTCACTTTTCAAATCTTCGATAAGTGCATCAGCAGTATCATTGCAAAGCATACGATAAGCAGTAGGGTCTAACTCACGCAAAATAGCGGAACGAGAAAATATAGAACCTGCAACTTCTACAGTTCCTTCCATATCGAGCAATTCATCCACCATTTCTTCTATCATATCACGCATTTATTTTACCTCACTGATTAAAAACACAATTATACCAGATTTTACCTGACTTGGCAACCTAATACCATAGTACTCCATTTGTTTGCTGGAGTACTACAGTATTACCTGACTATCGTGGGTATACTGCAAAAGTAGTAGCATCCTGTTTTAAACAGGTCGATTGTTTGGTGTTCGGTGAACGGAAAGTGTTATGAGCACGTGGACCCCGAAAACGAAACTTTACCTTCTTACCGGCCTTTGCAAACAAAAGTCTTACATTATCCAGTTCACCGATAGGCACGCCGTGTAATGCGGAACGTCTACCGACTGAACGATAGAAACCAAAGTATTCAATTAATTTCATTTATTAGTACCTTTTACTGACTTAGACCAATTGCATTATCTTCTAACAATTCCAACTCACATTGTAAGTCTTCCGTACTCATCATCGGCAGAATTGTAGTAATATATTCTACAAACGCATCTGCATCTGAATACCCTGTAGTTACAAGGCATTCAATAATGAGTGCTATAGTTTCGTTTTTTGTCAAATTCATACTAAACCAGTACTTTCGTTGTAAATTTTACCTTCAATAGACGAAATTAACTCTAAAGTTGTATAATCGTCCGTATTGTAACCCATTTCGGTTAATGCATCATAAATTACATCAATTTCTGCTTCAGTTAACACTAAAGTAAACATTTTCGCTTCTGTCATATTATATCCTCACTTAAAAAAATCAATTATACAGGTTTTACCTGACTTGGCAATATACGTCAAAAGTTCTCAAGCCGACTGCTGGACTGCTTTAGTATCAACTATTGCAGAAATCGACATAGAACTAAAGTTTACACTTTGCAGAATAAAACCTTGATTGTATAATGCCAAAGTAATACGATCCGTGATTGTATCTAATACTTTTTGTGCAGTTTCCGTACGGTCACGATATGATACTTCCGTATCAATATCCATCAAGTCAGAGCAAGAAAAAGGTATTACATAGTAATCTTTTCTTAATTCGTGTCGTTTAGAGAAGAAAATAGTATTCATTTTATTCCATTTCAACAAAGTCAACCAAAGTATTACATTCATCCACATTAATGTGAACTAATTTATCATTGTAAACACAAAGTGCTACATTCTCTGGAATTAATACTTCTAAAGCATTATATTCTGGATTGTGTAATAAAAAGTATTCAATCGGGGAAATTAAGTCAATAGTATTCATATTTTGCTTTCTGATAATAAAGTATTAACTGCATCACGTATAACGTCAACATAAGTTCTAATGTTATCAAAAGAATTCATTATCTCTGTGTCAGTAGTACTAAAGATTTCATTTTCACAATGTTCTAAAATATACTTAACATTCTGGTACAGATTAATACTTTCGTTTTTAATACTTTCGATTGACTCATAACGTTCAATCAAAAGTTGTAATTCCTCAGCAGAATCACGTATGTCAGAAAAATGTATTACATCCAACATATCGCCAGTAAAACCTTCTTCTACATTTTCAGTTTCAGCAATAATACTTTCCGATGCATTGTAAATTGTATCACCAAAGATACCTAAGTCAATAGTATTCATTTTCGCTCTTTCATCATTGTTTGTTGTCATGTGTTACATTATACAGGTTTTATATGAAATGGCAATATAAGAGAAAAGTCTTACATTATATGCATGGAGTACTATAGTATTCATATTATATGCTGTGGATAAGTCTGTGTATAAAATGTGCATAAGTCGCAGATGCTGTGGATATGCTGTGGATAACTTTACCTGACTAGTTAATGAGTACTTCCGTTGTAACCTGCATCCAGGTGTACTGAGAAAGTATTAGTAATCCCCATAATATACTGCAAAAGTGTCATAAAGTGCAATTTTGTGTGCTTTAGTGTTACCAGCGCACTACATTTCGCATCATGAAGTAACAAGAAAGTCTTAGTCTCTGCCTGCGATGGTACCTCAAAGCATTACAAAGCATTTCTCGGTACTACAAAGGTTCTCAGAAGCGCTCTAGTTCGCCATTGAATACTTTTGTTTCAAATTCATAGATAATACATTGTACTTCATCAGCAAAGCCCAACTCACACAAAAGTTTACATTCCTGTATGAATGCTTCATGGCCTAAACCAAAAGTATACAGCATTTCTTCCAACTCTTGTAATTGAATACTAATTTCTGACATTTTGCCCATTGTAGTGCTCCTGTATTAATATGTGGGTATTATACAATAAAACCAAGAGTTTGGCAATATACTGAAAAAGTACTCCATTGCCGAGCTAGAGTACTTCCGTTTTCAACGCCCAGCCCCAGCGTCCACCCCAGTCTGCTTTCGAATAGGTGCTATTATACAGGAACCAGACAGGTTGGCAATATAGCGCAAAGGTTCTCAGTTTCCCCGATGGAGTACTATAGTGTACCATTGCCAAAATCAGCAGGATCGGTTATACTTTGTCCATCAAATCAAGAAAGCGAGAAAATATGACCGAATTCGAAAAGCAGTGCTACGGTATGACCACCGCAGCGATCCGTGAGCAGTATATGGAAAGCTTTACTGCCAAGCACGTTGGTCTGGAAATGGTTGTGATGGGTATTCTATCGGACGTCCAAGAGCTGACCTCTTGGGGCAACAGCACTCCCAGCTACACCATCCGCAAGCAGCTCAATATTGCCAAATACATCCTGTCCGAAATGCTTGAAACCAAAAGTACTACAGACTCCGATTATTTGGATTCTGCTGCTCATTTGGACCAAGTAGAATAACACTACAGGCAACTGGAATACAAAAGTTTACAGTTGCCATTTTCACCAAATCTGGTATAATTGACTCTTACAAACAAACAAACAAAGGAAAAAAATGTTTACATTCGCATGTGGTTCGGTTGAAGGTTTAACTCTCATTCAAAAGCGTGAAACCCTGAAGGCTCTCAAAGCTTCTATTAAGCTCGAGGTTGAAACCAAAAAGGCCTTGCGTGGTCTTGCTGCTGACGCTAAACTGAAGGCCGCTGCTGAAAAGCGTGAAGCCGCTATCGCTAAGGCACAAGCTCGCCTTGAGAAGCTGCTTGCTAAGCAAGTTGGTGCTGTAGGCGCTAAGGCAATAAAAGCCAACAAGCGCCCAAGCAAAGGCGTGGTGTTCGGTGCTGAGGACAATGCTATTGCTGCTGCCATCATGGCACGCAAAGCAACAGCGTAACCATTCGGGTGCTGTGAGGAACACAGCAACACCAAAAGCCGGTGCCAACACCGGCGCTCGAGTGTAAGGCAAAGGGATCGGATCCCAGAGGCCGCCAGTTGGAAAATTACTGGCAAATTGAAAACAAAAGTTAACAATTTAGGAGTTAGTATGAATGTATTCATTTTTGTGACTGGTTCTTTAGTCGGCGCATATTATAACACAGCTGTCCTCTCGGTGGCAAGCGCTTGTGCTGGTGCTTGCACTAGAGGTGCCGAGTTAATACTCCAGTTGGTGGCTTGAGTTAAAAAGTATTAGGTTGCCATTTTCACTGGTTGTGGTATAATTACTCCATCAAATCAAGAAAGCAAAGCGAAATGAACAAATTATCCAAAACCTCAAAGCTCGACAATATCATGAGCTGGTCTCTCCAGGCTCTCGAAACCTGCCAAGGTTCTATTGGTGACGATGGTGAGCTCGTTCCCGCTTGTGCTGGTTGCTACGCCACGCAAGGCACATATAATTTCCCTGGCACCAAAAAAGTGCGCTTCGATAATAAGCAAGCATGGCAGGATGATGCTTGGGTGGACACTATGGTTGCTGCTCTCAAAAAGCAAAGCTACTTCCGCTGGTTTGATTCTGGCGATATGTACTCCATACAGTTAGCGCTCAAAATGTATGCTGTGATGGTTAAGACCCCCCACGTGAAGCACTGGTTGCCCACACGGATGCACAAATTCGCTAAGTATCAGCAGGTGCTCACCAAAATGGCTGCTCTGCCTAATGTGATGGTGCGCCCTAGCAGTGATGCTATAAACGGCACTTTTACTGCTGGTGTACATGGTAGCACTATATTGCCAGAAGGAATGCCAGTGCCTGCTGGTGTTAAGGTTTGCACGGCACCAACTACAAATGGCAAGTGCTCTGGCTGCCGTGCTTGCTATTCTAAGGATGTAGCGGTTGTGGGATATATTGCTCACGGTCGCAAAATGGCAAAGGTTATTCGCTTGGCAGTGGCTGCTTAAGGTTTTCGCTCTCCCCACTTGAGGCTAGGCTGGATGGTGGGGTTTAGAGGCAGTGCTGTAATGGTGCTGCCTCTTTTTTTGGTTCTGCTGTCCGAGCAGTAGCGGTGAGGGATGCCGGTGTGGTAGGTAAGTGATTAGCTAAAAAAGTGCCACCTGGTCAAACTCTTTTTTCTCATTTTTTATTTTCTGGGGCCCCTGTTAAGGATTCGAAAATTTTTTCTCGGAGGATCCTCTTGATACCGGGAATTTTTCCAGGTCCAGCTTTCGGTTCTCTGCAAATTTCTGTGCTTCTTCTATAGTACCAATCTCATAGCCTTTATCTGGATGCACACGTAAAGCATTCTCAAGGTTCTCTATCGTTCTCTGTACGTCACTGTGTTTCATTATACCATCTCATCAATGTTTTGGCCTTTGTTAAGGTCTTGAGGCCTCATACGTTCTATTTCTTCTTTACGGTCTTTGATTACTTTAATCTGTTGTTGTTTGATTGTTTCTTGGTGTACAAGTTTCTGTAGTTCAATTTTGTGTACCATTGCGGCATTAATACCACTTACTTTCATTCTTCTACTCCTTAATTAAACATCCATTGCACATTGGCGTTGCTGTTCTTCATCACAATCACATAGTGTTTCATAGTCATTATGAATTTCTTCTGCATACGGGCAAGTGTGTAATCCATTAGGCTCTGTGGATTGTTCTTTCACTTCAAAATGTTTTAATACAAAATGTCCGACATCTCTACCAGCAACATCCGCACATTCCCGCACAATCAACTCAGCAAACCTCTCAGTAGCGTCATGGGAATTACCTATTCGGCTACTAGGACCTAACAACCCAGCTTGCTCCGCTAATTGGCCAATTCGTTCGTTCATTCTTCAACTCCAAAATGTTTTTTGATAATCTTACGATACTTGGTTTGAAACAACAGTTCTTCTGGTGTATACTGATTACCCAATTGCATACGCAGGCATTCATGCATACATTCCAAAACAACGTTCTCAACTAACTTCTGAGCACGTAGAGCAATCTCTGGTGCTGCATATCCTGCCTCTAGCATCAGTTGTTTAATTCGTTCGTTCATTACCAACTACTTTCATCTACGATTGTTTTTTCTATTATTACCATATCGCCGTTGATGACAGCTGGTAACGACACTTTGACGATTGAACCGATACCAGATGACGAATCAACGGTCACGGTTACGTAGTCAGATTCTGGATACTTGTCACAGAATGTTTTGATGGCTATCAGGTCTTCTTGGTGTAATGATAGTTTACTCATAGTGATATCTCCGGATTGCTAGTGGAATCGCCTGCACCCAATATGCAAGCCAGTTTACTATCGTATTCGATGAGTGTCCAACTACGTTTCTCTTTGTTAACCAATAGTGTTACATGCGTACCATTAGTTGTTTTGCCGACCCAAACTGGCATCTCTTTGTATTCTTCTACAAAGTATCGCATTACGGACTCAGCATTTGAACATCTCATTGATTTCGACAGAGTAACGACTTCTTGTGCGAATGCTGTAGTGCTGAACAGGAGTGCTAAGGTGATGATTGTTTTACGCATTGTGGTTCCTCTATGTGTTGCATGGCTCGTTCGTGAAGTTTATCCCATACGTCTGGTTCTCCCCAGAAAAGAAAGAATAAAATCAGAATTACCAGTAAGTCAGTCATTGAGAACCTCCAAGAATTCTTTCGGAAGGCGGACGTTGGAAAGTCCGGAGGCGCTTGAAAACATAGGTGCTATCTGAGAAGGAGTATAACCAGCAAGGCCACATCCAATAGCAGTAACATTAAATACCAGTTCAGGCATATACTTAGCAAACTCTATGAATTGATTGACGTATACTCTAATGTTTACCAACGGTAAGGTTTCGATATTCTGGTCTTTGGTCGGAATACCATAAGAGTCGCCTTGTAGTCCGACACCGATACCATAGATGGCACCGTGGTTGTCAGCAGCAAACTTTGCGGCACCAGCACCGTGTCGGCCGGCCAGGTTCGAACCAAAGACAAAGATTTCTCTTAGAGGTGTCGGTGTTCGGCCAATACAGAGTTCACAATCCGGTTCATCACAGGTATCTTCCAACCATTCGTTGGTCTGTTCATCATAATATGCATCATACTGTTCTGAATATTTCTGGTTCATAGTGTTTCATCATCTTTATGCAATGGGCAAATTGTATAGGCTCATGGTCAGGATCCGGTAAGTTATCACCGTGTTTCTGTTTCAGTTTCTCATAAATGGCCAAGGCCTGTTTATCTGTCATTCTGGAAAGTATCTGTTAACAACTACTTCTAAAATTTCCATAACTTGTTCTGTTGTCAGTGAATTGTCCTCTGCCAGTCTATCTTCTAAAGGAATGACATGCCAGTTCCAAGTACCTTCTTCTTCAAGAAATTCATGCCATGCAAACAAACAAACTTCTTCATCTGGACGGTGTTGCACCATATTACCAAAGGTGAAAGAATATGTATCATGTTCAGGAAAAACAAAACCACGTTTTGCAGAATTTTTATGAATATAGATTGCATATGATTCTAGGTTTGTATTACCGTGTTCTACGTATTCGTAGTCACCATTGGCATCTTCAGTTTCCAAATCACCATAACCATCAAATGCAACTTTGATTTCAGAAATGGGAGAAATGTTATCACCAATTTCTGGTTCTAGGACCTGAGTCCTATTTTCTAATAGTTTAATTAAATATTCTTCGAATTTATTGTAATCGTATTCCATTTATACCTCTTTGTAAATATTAGACCAGATTTTCAGTTTCTCTTTTTTGGCCTGTCTGGCTGCGTTAATATTACTGTCAGAAATTATACATTTCTCTACCATAATATCAATCATAGCCAGAAGGTCACCAACTTCTTCTTCTAAACATTCCACATTACTCTTGAAAGTTTCTGGATGCCTTGAGTCGAATCCGAAACGGAAAATCTTTGAGATTGCCTGCGTCACCTCAGCACATTCTTCCTGTGTGATACAGAAAATCTCTTTGGTCTTTTTATCCATTAATAACCTCATTCAACAAAACTTGGTTACCATCACTACCTTGACACCAATTTTCGGCAAAATCTTCTGCTTCACTTTCAGTGCGAATTGTAGTTCTTTGTATTACTCGGTTCTCAACATACAAGGCAACTTCCCATACATCAAATTGACGGTCGAGGCCTCTATTAAGTCTGGTCACGGTAGCCTTTCTACCTGCGCCATGATATTCTGAATAAATCTCCATAATAACTCCTTATGCAATTAGTCCAATAAAACGATTTAGTACAACACGACTGTTATGTTTGCCATTATTGTACTTTGTAAATGCAGAGGCAATACCTCTGAAGGTTGAGTTTTCTTTAACTTCGAAAGTAGAATCCTCATCGGTATCTAGGCCGTTTGACCGCAAGATATAGTACTCATCATATCCAGTATTCTCCAGAATGGCAAACTTAGATTTTCTAAAGTTGTCCTTCATTTCTTCGTGGTTCATTTGTTTTGGATACCACTCATGTACTTTGCGGTTAAAATCTCTACCACTGATAACATAGAAACCAATAACATTCGAACCAGTTCTTGCTTTTAGCAAACGAATGAAAGCTCTTGTCTGTGCTTCATTACCATATTTACCATCAATCTTTTCTTCATGTTTGGTAACAGGATCACGAATAACCAATCTCTCATATTTCATATGTACATCAGTTAGTCCATAGTAAGGGTCTTTCTGCAAATAACGATTTGCATTATTACTTTCACCATCTGTTAGAAAAATTGTATTGACAATCTGTAATTTGTTTTTCTTTTGAAATTCAGGAACGATAGTCATTGCATGAACGATTGCTGCGTTCAAAGGCGTTCCTTGCATGGACAACCAATAAGGGAAATAACCACGGGTGCCACTTAGACCAGCCATACAAA
>Ga0209768_10000407_pt1 | contig 29870 bp, 46 predicted proteins | sample LauGreSBDMM110SD_3_FD_187564 | JGI IMG/M metagenome (GOLD analysis project Ga0209768, IMG submission 187564) | Freshwater lake microbial communities from Lake Michigan, USA - Sp13.BD.MM110.SD (SPAdes) (version 2) | ecosystem: Environmental > Aquatic > Freshwater > Lake | place: Lake Michigan... | reverse complement strand
TGGCTTGGGTCATAAACAGTTTTAGACTTTTCTTCTTCTTCTCTAATGTGGTCTGCAAGCTGTTGCTGAACCCTGAAGAACTGCGAGAGATTCGCCGCCAGATCAGCCACAACTCTACCTTCATCCCAAATTTCGGCCTCTGCCTTTTTTGCTTTGGCTGCAACTGGAGTTGCTGTGGGCTTGGGCTTTTTCTTCTTGAAGAACCCAAAGAAGCCACCCACTTCTTCAGCAATAGCCGTGACCTCTTTAACAGTCTTTTGGGCTGCGGCAACAGTTCCCTTGACCTCTTTATAGAGTTCACAGCCTTTGCGAATAGCTGCAACACAGCCATTTGCCATTGCCAGAAGGGTGAGAGGATCAATCTTGCGCCCCTACTTTATCTTTCAGCCATTCCACGCAACTCAATGTATGGAGGTTGCCTTCTCTCAGAAAGGTTGTACTGTCCAACAGCACTTGGTGCAACAACACTACCAAGAGGCGCTGATTGTTGAGAAAGCATACCGCCTACACGTTGCAATAACTCTGGACGCTGGCGCAACAACATATCAATTGCCGCCTGTCCACCTTGGCTATAAGCAGCAGGAACTCCAAATGCCGCTGGTATGGCAATTTGCGGTTGTGATAACAATCCATAGCCGCCACCTATTCCTAGCGCAAGCCGACCTGTTTGAGATGCTGCTGTTGTGTCTCCAATGACTTCAAGTGCGGCATCCGAAATGTCTTGGCCTTTAGCTTTACCTTTAGCAAATGATGATTTGCGCCTTGTTGGGTCTTGTTGTCGAACAGCAGTAGAAAACTGTTGAGGAGTAAAAACACCACTTTTTGCGCCAGAATTAGCCGCAGCAACATTGATTACAGACAAATCACTATAAGCCGCATCAACTCTGCGCAATGTAGGTGTTTGCTTGGGATTTTGGAAATACAATTCTTTTTTAAGAACGCCAAGAACATCGCTTAATGCATATCCAACTTCTTTTTCAGAAGCACTTTGACTGTTAATATAATCGCTTGCTTTCTGTCGTAAATCACTCTCAATACCTTTGTATGTTTTGCCATCAAGTTTTTGACCAGAAAACTTGCCAAACACGATATTGTTTAAAGTTTCACTAACTTTTTGTCGTTGATTGGCATCTAATCCCTTGGCTTTACTTAAAGAACTAAGAATATCGCTTGTTGTTGCAAAATCTAGATCAAACGATATTTTTGACAAAACATCATCATATTTATCAGATACTGTTTTTGAAGCATATTCGATTGCATCTCTACCAATTACATCGGCAGGAAGACTTAATTTATCTTGTTTTGTTGGGTCACTTGCTTTAGCCAATGCCTTGTTAATTACACTCTTGTTGAAATCAAACAATACACGTTGTTTTGCATTTTGAATGCTTTGACCAATCAAGGGCATATTTTGTGCAAATTCCTCAAATGTCTTAAATTGTCCACCAAGGGTTTGACCAGTAGTAGGTGTAATGCCAAGGTCACGCATGGTTTTCTCTGCTTTGGAGACCAATGGATTGAGAACTCGTCCCGCACCAGCAACCACCTTTTCACCAATAGGGCCAGTAACTCCACCTAAAACAACTTGTTCTGCCTTTTGCTCACCAAACTCACCTTCTCCAACTACTGGTTGCATAGCACCGCCAACAGCGCCAGCAGTTGCCGCTTGACCAACAGTAGACAAGCCTTTAGCCTTTGCCAATTGAGCAACACGAGCCGCAGGAACAAGACTAGCAGGGTTAAGAATATTGCCACCCAAACGAGCCATATCAAAACCAGATTCCCCTGCCTGTTCACGTTGGGCTTGATAGGATTGCTCTTCAGCCTTAGCCATCTCATCTACACGTTTTGCTTCTCTGTAAAGCAAATCACTCAAAACATTAGGCTTAGTGCCACCTAAACTGGCTACTGCGCCTAAAGCACGAGGAAGCATCTGTGCGCCAGCAGTAATAGGGTCTTTTAAACCCATTAAGAAACCAGATGAAGGTGCTTTTGCTTGTGGCATACTCCCAGAAATAGCTTGTGCTATTTGCTCATCAGACATTCCATCAGGGAACTCAACTACATCATTTCCTACTTGAACATAGATAGCCATCTCAATCCCCTTTTATTACTTCAAGTTGGCGAGTTTGCAAGTTATAACGTTTAGTTGGCGTTATTGCTGGTGCATTTGTAACAGGCGTAATAGGTAGTTCAGTACCACCTTTAGCTGCTTGTGCTTGTAGATTCAAACGTTTGATGTTATTTTGAACTTTCTTTTCTGCGCTAGTTAAAATACGTTTCATAGATTCTGGCTCAAGTCTTTGATTTCCAGCCACAACATTCTGCAAATATTTAAGTTCTTCGTTAGAGTCATTGCCGCCAAATTGCACCAAACGAGGAATTACAATCTCTCCAATGTTTGCCATGAACACTTCTGTGTTTTCGAGCTTTTTTTGGTTGCCAATCAAACCAAGCGAATATTTAGTTGCTGCTGCTTGTTCAGGGCCAAACGCACCGCCATAAATCCCTTTGTTTAACAGAGAAAGTGCATCTTTATAGGCGGTTTCCAATGAGAATTGATTTTCAACATTGGCTACATTTTCACCAACAATTTTACCAGCCGCTTTACTAGCCGCACCAGTATCAACATTGATTCCACCAATAGTGACATTGCCGGTGCCTTTACCTGCGCCTTCAACCTTTTTAGTTGCGTATTCAAGCATACGTTTTTGGAAAGGTTCAGTGCCTGGTTTGAGTCCTGCATCAATTAATGTTTTGGCAAACTCAGAGTATTTCTGAACATCAGGGCCTTCATATAACACAAAACCAGTAACAGAATCAACTAAAGAATTTCCAACAACAACTGCTTTATTTGGTTTTTCAATAAGTTCTAGGTCTTTAATATTTCCACTTTTTGCATACAAATCAATGCTCTGCGGAGTATGTTTACCAGCCCGTATTAATTGTTGTAGTGGATCAACACCTTGTTTCTCACGCAACCTTTGTTGTGCCAATGCAACTTCACTAGCGGCCTTACGAGAGATATTTGCAGCTTCTAATGCACCTTGAGTATCTCCAACTTGTTGCAAAGCACTTGCATATTGACCCAACCCCTCTGGAGTGCTTACATCAAACTGTTGTGCCAAGGCATTGCGTATGCTATACAAGCGCATCTGAGGGTCTTCTGCACCCATCAAACCAGCAAACCCACCAGCGGCACGACCAGCACCAGCTTGGATAGCGGCATTTGCATACTGCATAGGGTCAAGTCGCGCCATAGTAATAGCATCTTTCAACCCCTGACGATTGCGCTCTTCCTGATACATCTCAGGACTAACACCAAACAAACTTCCAACAATATCTGTTGCCATGATTACTCCTTAAATTAACCTGTAACGCCAGGGATATACAGTCCTTGACCACCTTTGGCACGATATGCAGCTAGTTGGTTGTTATAGTTTTGCATCATTTCATCTTGCGCTTGTTGTTCTTCAGGTGTTAGTGGTTCTACCCTCCCAAATTCATCAGTACGCAAAGGATTTATTGTGGTTCCTGCGCCAAACAGTCCTGGCAACGCACCGCCAACAAATTCACCCAATGCGCCACCAAACTGAGTGTTTCCACCAGCACCAACCAATGCTCTTGCCAATGGGTTGAACTGCATAGAAGGCAGTCTAGCAGCAGCAGCCGCAGTGGTTCCTCTGATTCCAAGTTCACCAGCCCTTGCACCAGATGCAGAACTCAATTGAGCCAACTGTTGACTCAATGACAAAGGTTGTTGTCCAAGTTGCTCAAGTGATGAACCAACACCAATACCAGTGCTGAATGGTGCATAAGCACCTGTCAAGCCCTGACCATAAGCACCAAGCAAGTTAGCACCCGTACCCATCAAGCCAGCACCAAACTGAACTTGTTGTTGACCAGCTTGCTGTGCGCCAGCAGCCAATTGAGCATCCTGTTGAGCCAAAGCGTTGTAGTACGCTTCCATCTCAGGAGATGATGCCCGTAGACCTTCACCACCACCTGGGCGCATACCAGTGCCACCAACAGACAAGCCACCACGACCCGTTTGAAATAATCTGTTTTGCAGTTGAGCAAATTCACGCTCACGGCTAGGGGCCAACAAGTTTTGTTGTTTTGCAATGTAATCAGCGGCAACTTGCTCTGGAGACTGAGCCAAATACTGTTGACCCAAGCCAAACAAGCCTTGTGCGCCAGCAGTCAAAGGAGCATAACGACCTGCCGCTTGCTCTGCCTCAGTCAAGCCTTGACCAGTTAAGGCAATGACTCGATCTTGCATTGCCTTGAGTTCTGGAGTTAACTGATAACCAGCACTTGTCAATTGACCAGTTGTAGGATCAAACCCAAACTGTGATGTGCCCCAGCGAGTGGTTGTTCCAATGGGTCTGAACTGAGAGCCACCAACAGCTTGACCAGTTGCCCCAGAAATCATCCTGGCTTGTTCTTCAGCAGCTTTAGCCGCAGTTTGTCCAGCCAAAATGCCACCAGCGCCACTTACAGCACCGCCAAGTAAGTTTCCTAATTGACCTGCTGCGCCACCAAGTTGCAATGATGGTTGCCGACCAGTAGCACCGCCTAATAGTCTTTGCAAAAGGCTTTGAGTTGCAGGTTGTTGAGTTCTAGGCGCTGGAGTTCTAGGCGCTGCACCACCACCGCCTCCACCAAGCAATCTTCGCAGTTGCTCAACAGTTAGGTTTCCATACATGGATGGGTTTTGACTTGTCCCAAGGCCACCAGCACCACCTGTTGGATCATCGTAACCTTGCTCTTGAGCCAACTGATAAATCAATTGTTGCTCTTCAGGCGTGAAATTGTATGGAGTGGTGTCCTGCAACATAGTCGCAGGATCATTCATCTCGTCATAATTCGAATAGTTATACCTTGGCTCACTTATGTAGTCAGCATACGGGTCTTCTGTGTAATCTGTTTCCATATTTCCTCCAGTACTTTCAGTAATCGGTGTTTGTGGTGTTGGTGAGGGTGGTGAAAACCCAGAACCATCATTAATAATGTCTTTTGTATCAAATGATGATGCAGTTGTGTCTACCTCAAAAGGAGCCAACTGATTCTGCAAATCTTGTTGTCCAGCAAGAGCCTGTTGTTCAGTAGGAACAGTTGTAGCAGAACCTGGAAAAAGTGAAGCAGCGTTTATGTTGCCAACACCTTGAATCAATGCTTGTTCACCAGTTTTACCAGAAAGTAATCCAGCAGTTGTTCCAGCAGCTACTTGTCCAGCAACAGCAGAGCCAGTTTCTTGGGTGGCGGTGCTACCAGCAAGACCAGCACCAGCATTAATAATTGCAGCTTTAACGGCATCTTCTGGATTTTTGCCAGCCAAAAGATTAGTTGATGTACTGGTAATAAAGTTTTTTACTGCGCCAGGATCACCACCAAGATAATTCCCTACAGCGCCACCAGCAGCGCCAACAATTCCAGCCTTAAGTGCTTCTTCTGGAGACTTACCCTGTGCAACTTGTAAGGCGGCATTTGCCACACCAGTTCCAACTGCTGTAGCTACAGCCGCAGATGTTGCCGCTGGAAGCAGTCCAGCAGTTATCATCTGTTGACCAATAGCCGAACCAACGCCTGGAGCCGCAACACTCAATGCAATTGCAGCAATTACTGGTGCGTTTTGAGACAGGCTTAAATCTTTGTCTACTTGAGCAAGACCTTTGCTAATCGCTGTAAAAGGGTCATTACTAGACAAAAAACTACTAAGTCCACCAAAAAAGCCACCACCTTGTTGCGCTCTTATTCTTTGAGTTGTTGCGTCAGATTCCGCTTGTTTGGTTGCGTGTTCTGTATATCTAGTGCGAATTGTGTCTAAAGGAACATTGTTTTGCTTTAGGTAGTCAATTTGTTTGGTCAATAAAACAGGGTCAGCTTGATTAACTGCGCTACGCACACCATTACGCATAGCCTTTAAAACATACTCTGTTGGATTGGTTGATGCTGCTTCTATATTTTGTTTAAGAAAATTACCCCCCGAAGGGTCATAACCTTCAAGCCAGCGTGTCTCGTTAATGGCATTTTGAAATCCAGCATTAAGTTCATCGTCAAACCCAGGTATTGAAGATAATTTTTTTACCGTTCCAATATCATCTGGAAAGTATGTTTGTATGATATCTAGTGTGTCTTCAGATAATGCCATGTCACACCCCCAATGCCAAAAGAACCTGCAAGCACTTGCAAGTTACATTGAGATTGTTTTGTACTGCGTTCATTACACAGTGCCGTTAGCCACAATGTTGCCCAACACAGTCAGGTTGCCAGAACTGTCAACTTTGAAAACATCAGTGCCTGAGTGCCGAATAAACAAAGTTCCACCACTCTCAACAAAGCTGAAGTTGGTGAAGGTTCCATCTGCCTTGGTTGCAATAGCAGTCTGAATGTTGGTGAACTCAGTATCAATCTCAGTTCCCTTGACAACCTTGCTTGCATTCCCTGGCGACAAAGCATCTTTAGCCGCAAAGTTGGTGGTTTTGGTGTAATTTGCCATGTTTCTTCCTTAAACCAGTTTGCCATTCTTGGCTTGAATTTCAATCTTTTGAATGCTCACAGGATACCCATTGATCTGCACTTCATAACCCGTCTGCACAGTCTTGCCAGAACCTGATGTTTGACCAACCAAAGTCTGCAAAGAAATGCCATCTGAGTAGTAGGCAACAGGAACACCATTTGCCCCATACTCAGCAGTACCATATTCAGCAACAGTAGACTGAGGAATTTGCAATGTGGTTGCGTAATACTGACCAGTGAAGTCATATCCCCACTTGAGAATAAAGCCTTGGTTTGAGCCACCAATCACCACCACAGCAATGCGCTTCAGGATGGATGTGACATTGGTTGCACCCAGGTCAGCATAGGTGGTGAAATACTGAAATCGGTAGGTAGTTGCATGGTCAAGGTAAGTCCCATACTTGCCCACATAACCATTCTTGCCAATCAACAAGTCTCCATTGCGTTTAGCAACGAAAGCAGTTGGAGTGATGGAATCCCACACAGTTACCCGTGAAGAACCATCTTGCAAAGCCGCCTTGGTGTCAAAGCAGTAGGTCTGGGTGGCAATCGGGAAGTTAATCAGGTAAAAGGCATTTGACTCTGAATAGACTGCCTTGATGTTTGCCAATGTCTCAGCATTCACAATCGTCATCAAGTCATCGCGCACATTCTTAGACAAGTCCCGCAAAGGCGCAGACTTCTCCTGAATGGTTCTGAGCAATGAACGCACACCACTGTTTGACAAGAAAACAACATCACTGCCTGTGTTGGCAATAGAGTCCCTTGCAATGCAACCAATGTTGCTTATGGTGTCACTCAGAGACAGGCTTGATGGAGTAGTTGCATTTGCATAAATCAAGACTTGACGCTTGCCAAAGATAAACAAGAATCCATTGTGAGCTGCCAACCCTGTGATCTCATCAGACCCATTAGGCCATACCCGTGAGATGTCCAAAGAACCAGCAGTTCCTGTTGACCAGATGTGCCCTGCCAGCAAGTCAGAGAAAAAGACAGTTACATTGTCAGAAGTGCTACTAGCAGTCCACAAGCGACCATAGGCAGAGATAACAATATTGGTCTGGGGAGCAGTCGCAACATAACCAGTTTTCTCGCTCACTCGCCTAAATGTGGTGAGACTTACAGCAGGGTCATAGATTAGTGGGTCAAAACCCGTCTGAAAGAAATATGTGATGCCATTCAAAGATGCACAGTGCCAATTGGTTGCCGTAATCACTGGGGCAGTCCCACCGCCACCATAGGTCAACTCTGTTACTGTGTTTGTTGTACTCAGTTTAAACAGCTTGTTGTTGCCCGAAAACAGTACAGTTAAACTGCCATCAGTCTGCACCAACTCATGCAAAACATTGATGTTGTTTGCGCCAAGGTTGCCAGAAGCTGCGTTAACCCTTGAAAAGCCTTTGCGAGAGCCAATGCGCCCGTATTGGTCAATCACGCAGTTTGTTGCAATCGCAGCGTATCCAGCCGCTAAATCAAGCGGAGAGTCTTGTGTATTGAGTCCAAAGAAGCCTGGAGCCGATACAGAAAAGGTCTGGATTTGTTGGCTCATGTTGATACAAATTGCTGATTTTCTGGATACCGATTTGCCTCTAAAGCAATGTAATCGGAGAGCATGGATCGGAATAGTGTGTATGCCTCTGATGAAGACAACCCACCATCTTCACCACGCTCAACCAATGCCCTTGCATACGCACCTTGAGCAACAACTACATCTGGCACAAGAACCACAGTGCTATCAGATGCCAAAGTTGCCTGGGGTATTGTCAGACTAAATTTCAGTGTGTACACGCCATCAGGAATTGGAAACAAGCTGACTTTGGTGTTGTAAGACGCATCTAATCCATCAAAGGTAAATTCTGTAGGAATTGAGTTGACCAGGGGCAAAAAACTCTGTTTGCGGTTCATGTCCACAAATGTGATGTTAGTCAAACCAACATTACTGGTTGTGTTGATGGCATCCATCACCTGAAACTTCTGACCAGCACCAGTGAGTGAATATGATGGGGTTGAGGCCACAGTAGTCACAGTGATGGTCTGCCCCAAAGAATTCCAACCAAAAGAATCCTCAACTTGACGCTTTGCATCGTTTACAAACTTTGCAACCAAAGTGGAATAGGTGGTTTCGTTGAAAGTGGTTACAACAGGTTCACGCAAGCGGATCAACACATCGTTGACAAGTTCTAGTAGTGTCATATTCTGGATACTCCTTCAAGTTCAATGGTCACCGCCACAGCAAAAGTTGAAGCAGATTCAGATGTTGCTTTAAGAATATCGCCTTCTTCCATCACAAAATACGCCATTGAACTTCCCCAATCTTGGGTGGTTTTAGAAGTAACTGCTGTTTGATAGACAAGCGAATATGTGGCAGCCGCAGAAGTATCTGTCCAATCAAAGGTAATGTGTTTGTTTGAGCCGCTGGCATTTGCGGCACGAAGCAAAGCAACCCGTCCATAGTACCCAGTGGGTATTGTGAAAAGAGTTGTGTTTGTTGTTGCTGTTAGGTTTGCACCAACTGAAACTGCTCTCATTTTGCTTTTGCCTTGTTCCTTGCGGAAATTGCTCTAGCTTTTGCCTTTGCGTCAGCTTTGGAGCTTGCACCCCATGCCTTTAGCGAAAGAAGCAGTCTCGTTGGTTCACCATTCTTGAACTCAGGGCCATCATTTCCACCCATTCGAGCCAAGAAACTTGCTCTGCGAGGGTTGTCCCCCGACTTTACTGGTGCCTTTAAGTTGCCACCAGTTTCTGCATTATAAGATGCTCTCCCCTTGGCATTCAACCCCCCTTTGGGATTTTGACCAGCTTTTGTTTGCCATGCAGGAGTTTTCATCTGTTACCTCATCTAAATCTTGCCGTTTTCTTTGCAATTGCCTTTGGTTGAGCAACAAACTGTTTACCAGCAGCAGTGCCTTTCCTCTTGGCTTTGGTAGTCGCCGCATACTCAGCAGCACTCAAAGACTTGATTGCCGCCTCTGGCAGATACCTTTCCCCCGTCTGAGAGGATGGTTTACCACTCTTGGTGCGCCATTTCTGCTTACTCCAATCCTTGAGAGACTGTTGAGGGTCTTTCACTTCTTAGCCTTCTTGGGAGGAGTATGCGTCAAGACCTTACTTGATGGTGTGTGCTTGGCACCCGTCATCAAAGTCTTGCCTACTTTGTGCAGTTCACCCTTGTAGACCTTGCCATCAGGCAAATAGTGAGTTGCTGACTTGCTCATGTTTTGTATCCCCCACCCTTTGATTTGTACTCTTTGGCTAAAAGTTGTGCTTTTCTTGCAGACCACTCACCAGGGTCACCGCCAGAAGTGCCAGCTTTAATCTTCTCAAACAATGCTTTTCGCATAGTGGGTTTTGTATACACCCCTGCTTGATTGACTTTAGACTTGGCTTTCATTTCTTCTTGGCCTTTCCTGCTTCAGACAAAGCTATTGCCATTGCTTGCTTTGGGTCTTTGACCACCTTTTTATTGGAGGTTAATTTACCCTTGCCAAACTCAGTCATCACTTTGCTAATCTTGGCTTGTGCTTTAGTCTTTTTCATGTCAGTACAACACTTTAGCCGTGATGGTTCCAGAGGTGTATGCGGTGCAGTTAGCCCTCAAATACTTGGGAGCATTGGCAATGGTTACGATGCCATCAGCAGTCAATGCTGTACCAATTGTTGCGTAAGTTGTTCCATCCAAACTGCCTTGCAAAGCAACAGTAGCAGTAGTGATGCCCACAACTTGCAGAAATGCGGGTTGACCAGCATCAGCTTGCACAGCTTGAGATGCACCAGTTGCAACAACTGCGCTCAAAAGCGTTTTTGCGCTTGATAGTGAACTCATTTACCTCTCCCAGACTTCTTCATCATGTTGGTAGCAGTGCGACCACCACGCATAGGCATTGGCATCTTTGGCTTACCAATCGCAACCATAATGGTCACAGGAACACCCTTTTTCTTGGTGGCACTTTTAGTCTCTTTGGCTTTACCACCCATTTTCATTCCATACATAATGTTCTCCTTATTTGAACAATCTATCTGTCATAAAAGTGATGAAACCGCCAGCAATGCTTGCGATAGTCATACCCATCCAAAATCCACCTTTGCCTTTGTTGGCAAGTTCCAACAGAGCCTTCACATCTTTGCTTAAAGAGTGAACTTCTGTCTGGAGAGCTTCCACTTGAGCCTCCAGTCTTCCAAAATCTCTAGCGTCTATATCAGACATTTGCAACTTTCCTTGGGCGACCCATGCGCCGTACAACTGGCGGCATGAAGGGAGTATCTGTCCTCACTTCATCAGGAATGTCAGGCACTTCTTGTTCATCAATACGAACATAACCCTGATGACCCTTCATTGAGTCAATATCATGTTGCAAGGTAAAACTTACTGTGTTACCAGACTGAAGACAGCGGAAAGTAGCCATTGAAACCCTTAAATAAGAAAGGGGGGACTAGCCCCCCTATCCTCACACCATGCGAGCAGCTACAAGACGAATCTTGCAAGATGCCAAGTCTACAGTGCTACCAGATTCGTTTTGAACACGAATACTAATAACATTTGCGGCAGAGACATAAGCAGTGACGCTCATGCCAACTTCATCCACGGCAAAAGAACAACCCAAGACCATATCGCCCAAAGCCACGCCAGGAACGGCAACAGTTTCGGTTTCACCCGCACCATCAACCAAAGAACCAGCATCAAGCGTTGCGACAACAGACCAAGTGTCATTAAAAATACCACGGAAAGTATCGTTGTTTCTATCTACAACAACAGCGGTAGCAGCAGCCATTTTGATTTCTCCTAATTAGGTTAAAAAAGTCCCCCCACCACTATGGCAGGGGGCGCAACTGCAATTAGGCGGGAACCAAAAGTGCAAACATAGATGCAGATTTGGCTGCACCACTGCTTGCGGCGGCACGAAGAATCTGAACGCCATACAAAGTGTCAGAGGTAAACAGAGTAGCCAAATACTCTTGTTTATACTGAACTTGTGATCGAACAGCAACTTGCTCAACCAAAACCACTGCGTCCTTGTGACCCATGATACAAACCCTTGCAGCAGCAGAACCTGATGCAGTGTCGCAATTGCTTGAGACAAACACAGGGATGCCATACAAGTTACCGATCTCACCAGTACGAATGGTGCTATTAGTACCACCCACAAAGGCTTGTTCAGTGTAACGAGCCAAACCCATCAGGGTGTTGCGACTTGATGGAGGAATCAAGAAGAAACGCTGATCCATTGGGGTATCGGTATCATCCAAACGCTGAATAGTGCGGCGAATGGCGGCATCGGTCAGTGCTGACTCATTGTTGCTTGCGGCAACATAAGCAGAAGTACCATCACCACCAATGAACGCGCCAGTTGCGTAAGCATTAGTACCTGCACCACCATTGGTAGAACGACCCAACTGAACCAAGTCGGTATCGACTTGTTTAGCCAGGGAGTAACCAGCATCAGAGGTGTAGAAGTTACGCAAGCTGTTCAGGGCTTGAGCCTCGACAATATCTTCAATCAAACGAGAATACTCGTAATGCTTGTTGATAGACACGTTTACTTCAGACTCAGTAGCGGCAATCAAAGTGACTGCTGTTTCTGCGGCCTTGGCAGATGCTGAACCACGGGTAGGTGCGGGGATATGAATCGTATCGCCCTTCTTCCCTTTGAAGTTCATCTTCATAACAAGGTTAGCAAGAACCAAGTTTTTCTTGTAAGCAGCAATAATCTCATCACTCCAAATGTCAGGGATGAATTTGTCTGCTGTGGTTACAGTAACTGAGTTACTGGGGGAAAATGAGGTTGCCATTGTTGTTTCTCCTTAGAAACGATAAGTTAAGTTACTTAACCCGTCCATCTGCGTATGCTTTCATAATTTCTTCAGAAAGCGCATCGTAGCGGTCAGGTTCCGTCATCTTCAGCCGAATCAGGTCAGCCCGTCTGTAAACCCTCTTTGAACTCTCACCAGTTCCACCAACATCCACTTGTGCGGCCTTCATGCTCTGCTTCCTGGCGGTTTCACCCGCTTGTTCAGTCTGCTTAGACTTGACACCACGCAACTGCTTGTAGGTAGAGAGCAACTCATTGGCACTATCGTAATCGAACTCACCATCTGCTTTTGCATACAGACCAAGGCGAACAGGCGAGGATTTCACCCAATTCACAAAGTCCTGATCTTGAGCAATCTGATTGTAGTCAGGATGCTCTTGCGTTAGCTTCTGCTGAATCTGCATCCTTTTGAAATCCACACCCGCTTGACGGGCTGCGAGAACATCAGGATGGTTATCAATAGTCTTCTGAACTGCCTTTTGTGGATTCTCAAAGAAATCTACTTCAGGCTCTTCCTCTTTAATAGTCTGTTGCTTTGAACTGAGGTTCTGCTTTATGAGTTCGTCAGCAAGTTTCCTTACCTCTCCCACTTCTTGCGCTTGCTTGCCAATCAACTTCTCAGCTTCTTGGTGCATCCGAACAATGTCTTCCAGACTTTTATCCCTGTATTTATCAGGGAGTCCAGGGCTTGCTGGCGCAATGGTGTCAGACAACTTGGATTCTTCAGCTTCTAACTCACTCTTCATCTCAGGTTCGTTATCAATCAACATATTATCCCTTTTTCCTGCCGTTTCGGTTATAGGAGAATCAACTCGGCGTTTATGCTTGTGAGTTGTGCTTTTGCTCAAACTTCAACTGATCCAGGTGTTTTTTCTCGAACCTTCCATGCTCTGATGGGAAAGAACCAGACCACCCTTCTAACTTGAAGTTAGGAGCAGAAAGAATGCGGTTGGCTGTTTCACCACATTCACACCTAAAACTGATCGACTCATAATCGGTCAGTCTTTCGGTTTTATGCCCGTTTGCACAGGCAAAATCAAACATTCTTTTCATTGAGTTCCTCGTATGCTCTCTCGCTTGCCTCTTTCAAGGTTTTCAGCCAAGTTAGTATAGAAAGTTCACCTTTTTTGAATTGTAGGCTTTGTTCATCAGAAATCACAGATATATTATTTAGGGATGCAATCATGGTGTCAATATCTTCCACCAAGTCTTTCCACCCATCACTTCCCATCATTGAGAAGCGACTTTCATAATATTTCTGGAGTTCTGGGGTCATTCACTTGCCGCCTGTAATGGAGCCAAATCTTCATTTGTCCAAAAGTCTTTTGCAAGCATGATTTTCAAATGCTCTTTGTTGCGTGACAAGCAGTCTGCCCAATCAGCATCTTCCATACCTTCGGGCTTGTCGCCGTTGATGAGGTTCACGCTGTCCATAGCGGCGCTGTAGTGCTGGGCGATTTGTTCTGCGGTGATTTCATTCATGCTGATGCTCCGTTGATTTGGGCTTTAAGGCTGTCAACCTCTGCTTTGAGTTCTTGGACGGCCTTCCAAAGGATTGCTATCATTGGGGTTTGCTTTAAATGCAGAAATCCTTCTTCATCTTCTAAAACAAGATTTGGTTTTATTTCTTTAACTTGTTGTGCAATCCAACCAATTTCTTTGCTACCACCATCACTTTGTTTCCATTCATAATTTACAACTTCCATTGCCATAACATCGGCAAGTTGATTGTTGGCTGGCGCAATGTTTGTTTTTAGGCGTTCATCAGAACGACCAGATGTTGTGCCATTTGTCCAAATTGTGAAACAACTTGTAGTGCTGTCTGTTCCATTAAATATATATTGTGTTGTGTTATTTGGAGATGCCGCTGAAAGAAGAACTCTCATTCCAAACGGAGATGTTGCTGATGTGTTTTTAACTTGAAAAGCAATTTCACTGGCGGCAGATGCGGCAGTAAACCCAGTTCCACTTGCATCCCAATAAGCCCTTGGATTCCCATCCCCATCAGACAGCACGATGTAGTTGCTTGCTGTGCGAATGTCTAAGCCGCCTTGGTTGCCCATGTAACCACCAAGCACTACGTTTGATACACCTGTTGTTATGTCTTTTCCAGCACGATAGCCAATAAACACATTGCTTCCGTTTGTGGCATTAGAACTGTAACCAGCGTGATAACCAAAAAATGTGTTTGCCCCGCCAGTTGTGTTTGTATACCCCGCCTGATAACCTACAGCAGTGTTGTTGCTGGCGGTGGTGTTATATTCAAGTGCAGAACTACCAAGGGCTGTGTTGTATTGGCCTGTGGTAGTGCGAAGAAGTGCTTGATAGCCGCCCCCCGTGTTATCCGTTCCAGTGGTGTTATAGTAAAGTGTCTGATGTCCAAAAGCAGAATTAAACTGCCCCGTTGTATTTGTATAAAGTGTCCTATTTCCTAAAGCCGTGTTGTTAATGCCGATGGTGTTGGAATAAAGAGACTCCCTACCAAAAGCGTTGTTAAAATTTCCAGTGGTGTTACTTGTTAATGCTTTTGCGCCAAAAGCATGGCTGCTATGACCAGTGGTATTTGCTGCAAGAGCAGACTCACCAACTGCCAAAAGGTTAGAACCAGTAGTGTTTGCTTGAAGGGCTGCATACCCCACGGCAGTATTGTTTGCACCTGTTGTGTTTGCCGCCAAAGCACTCGCACCAACCGCAGTGTTGGTGGCTACAGCACCTGCGCCTTTACCGACTGTCATGCCTTCAACCACTGCGCCACCAGTTAGGGTAGATACGCCAGTAACACCTAAAGTTGTAGATGCAGAAATAGATGTTGCCGCCACTGTACTTGGAGTAGTTGCCCCCAAAGTACCATTCATTGCCGCACCAGTTAGCGTCTTATTGGTTAACGTATCAGTCGTTGCTTTACCAACCAAAGTGTCAGTAGCCGCAGGAAGCGTCAAAGTGGTAGTACCAGCCACCGCAGTTGCCGTGACTGTAGTAGTGCCTGATGTGGTTCCAGCAAGAACAAGTGTTCCAGAACCTAGTGTTGAGGTTGCCATAATTTTCCTTTAAGGTGTTCCATTGGAGACAATGTTTGCAGAAGAGGTAATCAATCCAGTTGAAGACATTGATGCAATTGTCGTTGCCCCATACTTGAATATCAACTTTCCACCACTTTCTTCAATTGTGAAGTTTGTAGTCAAGAGTTTAGGTGTAGATGCCGCAGTTCCAGTAGTGTTCTGGTTAAATGTTGGGAATGAGGTCAAAGATGCCGCTGACCCATTGGGAGCCAACACATCAGTACCAATCACCAATCCAAGGTTTGTCCTGGCCCCAGATGTAGTAGTTGCACCTGTACCACCATTCAAAACCGCAACAGTACCCGTCACATTAGATGCAGTGCCCGTGGTGTTTTGATTAAAGGTAGGGAAAGAAGTCAGACTTGCAGCCGACCCACTTGGAGACAGAACATCTGTTCCTATGACCAATCCTAGATTGGTTCTGGCATCACCAGCAGTAGATGCACCAGTACCACCATCAGCAACTGCTAAATCTGTGATACCCGTGATTGAGCCACCAGTGATGGAGACATTGCTTGCCGCTTGGGTAGCAATTGTTCCCAAACCACTAACATCAGCAGTGGTCAGAGTAATAGCACCAGTGCGCCCTGCAACTGAAGTTACAAGGTCAGTGTTATCAACTTTCTCCCAAGCAGTGCCATTAAAGATGGCCCAATCGCCTTGTGTCCAAGTGGTAATTCCATTGAGATTGGTTGAGCCTGTTACAGAGATAACATAGTAGTCTCCCTTTGTTCCTACGCTAGAAACAAGGGTTGGGGTGTTGGTTGATGCGTTCCAAGTGCCTTTGTAGTTCACAAATCCAGACAGGGCCGTAATTTGAGACTGAAGACTTGTCAGAGTATCAAGTACAGACTGAGAAGTACCGCCACCATTGGTAATAACTTTGATGCGTTCAGCAACATCAAAAGGAACAACCTCACCAACATTGATCTCACGACCATCATCAAGAGTGATAATGAGGCTACCATCAAAATCAATGCGAGCAGCGGCAACGCCAGTGCCGTCAGAACCATCAACTCCATCACGCCCAGGTGAACCATCTCGTCCTGCTGGGCCTGTTAATCCTGCTGGCCCTTGCTTGCCATCTCTTCCATCTTTGCCATTCTTGCCATCCTGTCCATCTTGTACAGAGGCAACTTTGCTCTGAATCTCGCCATTCAACTGAGCAAACTTTTGCTCCATGTCTGACTTGATCTTCTTCAAGCCTTGGATGACAAGTTCAGCACCCTTGCCAATAGACTCGCTCTTGGCCTTGGCAATCTTCTCAGCAGCAGACTGTTGCAAAGCAGTAATGATCTCCATCTGCTGTTCAGCAGAGATTCCATCAATTCCTAGCTTACGCTCAAGATCAGCGATGTCCATTTAGGTCAATTCCCTGGAAAGACGATTGAGAAACTCATCTTCAACGCTCGACATTTTGCCCTTCTTGTCAGCCATTTGCAACTCAACAATCTTGGACTTGTTCTTAATATCAGCTTCTTTCAGCATCAATTCAGCAATCTTAACCCGCTTGTCAAACTCTTTTGAACCAGCATCATCTTGGTTTGGCAGGTTCTTGGTCATTGCCGCCATGTTCTTGGCTTGCACTTCTTGAGGCATCAACTGTGCTTCAATTGATAACTTCTGAGCCTCTGCCCGATTCTGTTCAGCTTGAGTCGTATTAACAGCAATTTGAGCCTGTGCAGCTTGCATAGCCAACTGCTGTTGCATCTGAGCCATTTGCTGTGCTTCAGGATTAGGTTGGCTCATCTTGTCCAACTGCTCCATCAGTTCATAGCGGTTGGTCAGTGAAGAATTAGCCAAAACACCTTTGAGAATCAATGGCAACACAGGAGTGTTAGGGCCAAGAGTCTGAAGCAACCCAATGAACATCTGTTGCTCATGCTCACGGGCAATGATGCCCAGAGTTGCAGTAGGAATGAAAGTCATGTCTACAGAGGGGTAACGCTCTGGGTCAAACTGCATATACCTAAAAGCCGCCTTCTGAATGAAGGGGATCAGGAAGTCTTCTTGGAAGTTTACCAGAGTACGCTTGTACTTCTTGATGATGGTGGCAACTGCCATAGACATACCGCCTTGGCCCATGTCTCTAGCACCAGCACTGACCATGCCTTGAGAATCCAAAGTTCCTGTGGATTGCAGGAGCATACGTTCGAAATCCTTGGCAGTTGCTAGGTTGTTGCCATCAGTCTGCCCAAACTTGAAGGGATAGAGAATCTCTGAAGGTGCGCCATTGGTGAGAATGGCCTTTCCAGGCTTGACTTCAAACTTAGCACCACGGGGCAGACGGGTTGCATCCATTGCAATCATGGGGCTGGTGGTCAGCGCCAATGAATCCAAGTGGGAACGAATCTGAGCATCAATAGCCTTTTGCATATTGAAGGCTTTTTCCACTGTGCCACGCCCAAGCAGACGATTGGGAACAGTGTCATCTTGATAGGTTAGAACAGGGCGATCCTTCATCATGTAAGGATTTGCCTCTGCTTTGAGCAACTGCCCATCGTTGGCAATTACGACAATGGCCTCAACCATGTCTGAATATTCTTCAGCAGCGGAACTCTCAGGAAACAAATCAACAATATTCTTGTTCTCTTCAAGGTTCTCTAAGTACTCACGGGGAACCAAGCCATAGTAGGTCAGCAACAATACCTTTTCATCCTGGTACTGGCTCACTTCTTGGGTGGGTTCTAAATCGGTATCTTCATAAGTGGGCGTAATGTCTACTTTGCGGTAGATTCCACGCTCAATGCCTTCAACAATCTTGTGAATAGAGATGTACTTCTCAATTGCCACCCCCATACAGTCATCGACTGAAGTACCGTTCGGGTCAAAAAGAAAGTTTTTTGGATTTACAGGTGAAATTCTGACTGAAATACGCTCTTTTTCCACAACTCCAATGGCGGCTTGGCCCATTTGCCCAGGAATTGCCTGAGTAGAGGGTACAAACTGCTTTTCAGTCTTAACGACAATCTCGCCAATGCCTGTGCCGTAGATTTCTGCCATCAATTCAATGGCATCAATGGATTTACGAATCTTGTCCCGCTTGAAATCTTCCATCAACTGGGCTTTTAAGACTCCAACATCAATGGGGTTGTTATTCACATCCCGAATGTCATCTTGAATGTCAAAGAACTCGCCTTGCCCAAAGATAGCTTCCATGATCTCAGCATGGCGAGTCTCAACGGCTTGTTGGGTGGCAGGGGTTACGATGCGTGAACGCTCAGACTCACGGGTTTTGTCTTCAGATGCCCACTGACCACGAAAGATTCGCTCGTATTCCAGATAATCAGGCAGGTAGTTGGTGTCTCTCCAATCACGCCAGCGGTTGCAATGGTCAGTAACAAAATCAGTCAGGTCTTTATCAGCCTGTGTAGGCTCATAAAACTCACCTTGTTCTAGCTTTTCTTGCTTATCTGTTGCCATTAAACCCCCGATATGATGTCTACAGGCTCCCACTCTTCATCTTCTTCGGCCTCAAAGTAAGATGTTACAGCCAATTGATCGATATAACTCAAAGCATCAGGAAGGTCATCATGTACGCCATTGGCAGGAAACATCAAGAGTTGATCGGTGAATGCGTCCCAATCTTCTTCAGAGTTCAGCACAATACGCCCATGCTCAAACCGCCCTTGGAGACTCCAGATGATTCTGTCTGTCTTTTTCCTGTTGCCATGCGTTAGGTCAACTATGTGGGAATATACATTATTTTTCCGCATCAAGTCACTGAGGTAGGGCAAAACAGCGTTTTTAAGTGCACCACGCTCGATTCCCACCGAAATTGGCCTGTAATCCCGCATCTTCATCAGGATTTTGGCAGCAGTTTCCCGAATGTCCCACCGCCCATGGTCAATCTCTTTGACAAACCACTTGCCATCATCAGTGACCTTGACCACTGCAATGGCACTCTCATCTAGTCTTTTTTTCGCGTTAGCAGCTTGTTTAGCCACTTCTTCAAATCCTGCCAAGTCGATTGCAATGAAGTAACTACCATACTCAGGTTCCACACCATATTTGATCCAATCTTCTTTAAAAACATCACTTCCTGCGTTGTCAAAGGATGCCAAGTATTCCTGCTTGAAAGCAAAAGAACTTAGCGTCTTCTTGGCAGACTCAATCTCAGTTGGGTCTATCAATGGGTTGTCTTGGGTTGTGAAGTGCCAGGACTTCCAATCAGGATCATCTCCAGATTGCCCCAGCTTGAATAGATCATAGAACCAGTTGCGACCCTTGGGTGTGCCGATGAATATGGCTCTGCCTTTTTTGTCTGACAGAGAAGCCCTGATGACTTGCTCCCAGGCTTCAGGCTTAATGTCCGCAACCTCGTCTAGCACCGCATAGGTAAGGGACACACCCCGCAGGGTATCTGGTCTATCAGCACCACGAACATAAATCTTTGCACCATTTATCATGGTGATATCCATATTGTTGATGTGACTGTTCTGGATAACATCCCGTCCAATCTCCAACAACACATCCCAAATGATCTGCCTAGCCTGACCATTGGTAGGCGCAACATAGAGAACAGCACTTCCTGCTGGGCAACGCAATGCTTCAATAATTAGCGTAGTAGCCGCTAACCTAGACTTACCACAACGCCTACCCGCAGCCACAACCTTAAACCTTGTTTTGTCAGTAAAGACTGTTTGTTGCCAAGGAAGGAGTGAGAAGTTGAGGTCAGACATTTTTTGTTTCTACATCAGTCACATCTTGCAAGGGTTCTATCTCTACGCCACCAATGCCTGTGATGTTGATGGTAACGGCATTCCTTTGCTTGCCTTCTTTCTCAAACAGACTGACAGGAAGCATCCTATCCATACAGAGTTTGAGCATAGCCGCCTGTGCTGGGTGTTCATCATTCATGGCAATCTCAATTGCTTTGTGAACAACATTGGAACCTGCACTGTTTATCAGGAGGTCTTTGAGTTCTTTGATGCGCTGAACTTCAGTCTTTGGCAGGAGAGCCGCAGGTCTTTCAGCATAGGTAGCCATAGTGAACTTCTTGTTCACAGCACCTTTGGGGCGACCCTTTTTCTTTAGGTTGTTTGGCAGTGCATCAATCACATTCATACTTTACCCAGTTATGGAAGTAGGTTGTCAGCAGTCTGGGCGCTCATCTCCAGAAACTCTTGGTAGGCACTTCCTACCCTCATTCTGCGCCGTACACAGAACCATTTATTCCACCAACACGGCTGGAGACTGTGGAGGAATTACCAGAGGCAGCGCAAGACCTAAGTCGGCAACTGCTTGAACCATTCAATCTCCATGCGTCTTGGCAACAACAATGTAACTCAGTTTCTTTTATTTGACAAGTGGGGTAAACCCTAGTACATTCTTCACGGGGCCATAACCCAGCCCTCCATGCGGTTGAGCCGACCAAGTGGGATAAACATGGCAAATCAGGCGAGTTTCTAGTAGGACTCCCTCAACGCTGAGATAGCGCCAGGGACTACCTGAACGGGGCAAAGTAGCTTGTACAAAGGTTGTCTGACAAACAACAGTTGTCGCCTAGGAACGCAAGTTCACGCTATCAAGCGTATAAACAAGAGGCTCACTTCTTTAAGAAGTACCACCCTACACGGGTAATGGCTATCGTCTGTACTTCTTAATGTCTGTAGCACCTACTCCCTTCCCAATAAAAGCTAGTCATTTTTGTAGGTAATCCTAGGTTGGCTTTTCTTGTGGGTGGGAGGCACCACAAAATCTCTCACACCACGACCACCCCCTCCCCCCCCATCATTGTTGCGCCACTACAACACAGGGTATGTACTTACGGGTAAACGAGTAAGGGTAAACCCTGAGAATTAATTAACCGACCAGTCGGACGGTTATGCGTAAATTGCATAAGCACCCTTTCGGGTAGACCTACTGTACACACAATCGTACACAGGATTGTATACACTATACTAGAACATAGATTGTTATCTTAATACATTATGGTTCATATGGTAAGCACCTATATAAATAATGGGGGAACCTAGGGTTTATCCCTATATCTTTGCATGGGTGATGGCGTTATTATTAGTGCACTAGGACAACAAACCTAGTGGTTCATTCAATCAACTTAATAGGTGTCACATGTTAACTATTCATAAATCTAGCCACTATGCCGCGCACTTAAGTACATCAGGCTTAATTGTCGAGTCAACCCATAAATCAGGTGGCAAGTTACTCAGGTTCGATCATCTTCAATTTAATGAATACGTTGATGCACTCAGAACCGCCATCGACAATGATGAATCTGACGCATTGTGCCGCGCACTTTTGAAGGATTAACCATGTATCCCCAAACCGCACTGCAAGCACTCAATTATCTGAAAACCCTGCCCGATTGTGACTTTGTTGACTTCTCAATTGAAGGGGCTTTTTTCCACCAAACCCCTTATCTCATGGGTAAAACCCGCGATGGCCAATGGATTGTTGCCTGGGACATAAGTGAAACAGAATATTATCCCGATCATCCTGAGCACATTTAACTAGGGTTTGTCCCTATTTCCAAGGGGCTTAATCGCCCCTAAAATTTAAACTCACTCACTCAATAGGCGTTAACATCATGGATAAAATCACACAATCAATCGATTCCCTTAATCGTGCTAAACAAGGGGATTCACTCTTAAATTACCCTGCTATCGTGCAAGGCTTTGCAGCCAAGGGCATAGCCCACAATGACATTATGCCAAGGGTAAATATCTTCACTTATAACGCTTGGCAAGCCCTAGGTCGCCAAGTGCGTAGGTATGAAACGGGCGTTAAATGTGTCACTTGGATCGAAACCAATAAAGATGGCAAACCCGATAAGTTATGCCGTTCTGTAACTGTATTCCATATCTCGCAAACCGACCCGATTCAATAACCAGGGGCCAATATGAAACCTACAAAATGCCTAATCACTGGTAACTGGTTTATCACTGGTTATGCCACTGGTAGAAAATATTGGGGGTCAACTCCAAGGGATTGTGAGCAAAACGCACAATTGTATTTTTACAGATAACTAGGGTTTATCCTAATTGCATGGGGGCATTTTGCCCCTACCATTCAACAATCATTCAATCAATAGGCTTTTATATGAATCAACAAACATCACCCCAAGCACTTACTGAAGATCAAATAGAGCGCAAGGTTTCATGCGCCATTGATCGATTAGATCGTCATTTGCTGACAAACCAGATCAATCAAGACCAATACGATCGGGATATTGTCTCAATAGATAAGTGGGCGCAACAACAATATGATTATTCTAAATCCATAGGTGCATAACATGGATTATCAAGACAAAATTGTAGTTATCGGTTCGGCCTTGGCTTTCATGGCCTTGGCTTTCATTCTTTGGACATACTGAAAGGCTTAAATAAAATGAAACATACCTATATTGTTAAATTTGTAAGCCCGACCGACCCTAGCGATTGGTCAAGGATCGAATTTTCATCAATTACAAAAGCCCTTGGGTTTCTGTCTCTGATGCTCAAGCGCGGCTGCATTTGCCAAGTATTCCAAAAATAAAATCAAGGCTCAAGGGGATTATGTCCCCTTTGGCCTGGGCTTTGGCTTGGGGATTCATTAACTTTTCAAAAGGCGTTCAAAATGTCAGCTTTCATCGTCACCGACACACACATTAATGCTCTGGTTCGATATGCCTCACGGCATAAGTTATCAGTTTTTTTCAACAGGCAATTAGGTTTCCCGTTTGGAAAAGAGCAGTTAAAAACTTACGATAATGAGCAAGCCATTGCTCAAATATTATTAGACGAAAATGTTAAAAGCGTAAATTATCGTTATAGTGATAATGAGGTTATGACAATAACTTATGATCCTGGCGCACCAATATTAACGGCAATTCAGGCAATTAAAGCTGCTCACTGCTTGAAATATCAATCAAATGAATGCGATGATTTTGAAGAGTCGATAGCGTTTAAACTGATTGAAGCAATTATTGCAGACGCAATTCCACGGCTGGAGGGTTACGAGTCCGCAAGCTGGGCCATTGCCGACAAGGTGACAGCATGAGCAAAATAACCATAACCATTAATACCGAAAACTCAGCATTTGAATACGATCCTTGGGGTGAAATTGCTGATATTTTGCAAACAGTTGCCCATGATGCCAGACGATATAACGAGCTTCAAGACTTTATTCGGGACAGCAATGGCAACAAATGTGGAACGATAAAAATTGAGCAAGGCGTTTAAACATGATATATGCGACTTTGGCTCTTTTGCTTCGTATTTTGACTAGAAAAAAACTCACTTGAAAGGCTTTTATGAATAAACAGATCAAAGAAATCAACGACAAAATTATGCAGAAATGCAGTTTTGTCACATTGGAATCAATGGATGAAACAGGGTTTTGTTTTGATTTAAGGGTGGACAATATTATTTTTGGCCCTTGGGGAATCGAGAATGCCTATGATTGCTCAATCACAGAAGGGAAAATGCCCATGATGGAATTGCGAGACATGGGCATGACTGAAGATCAAGAAATCCAACTCATGCAAGAAATCAATAATGCCGTGTCAATTTGTGAAAACCTAACATCTTAAGTCAGCAACCACTAACTGAAAGGCTCAAAATGATTTATTACATTAACTACAGACTAAACGCTATCGGTCAAGCTGCTGTGACCCAAAAAGTTTTGGAAATTTGCAGTAAAAAAGAAAACATCTATCCTGACGCATTCTTTGAAGATGCAGAAGACGCAAGAAATGATATTTATGGTTCAGGCGGCCAAGCTTTTGAAATACACTGGACTTTGACCGATAGCCGCAACCCTGTGGTCGTTGATGTGTGGCCCGAATGGTTTGATGAGCAAATTCTTGAAGAATGAAAATAACACAATCACAATAAGTCAGCAACCACTAACCTAGACCCGCCAAGTGCGGGTTTTTTCTTGCCCTGTTTTAAGCCCTTGCAAGCCCTACCATGTAGGGTGCATTGGGTTGACCAAGAAAACCCATTTAAAAGCCCTTTTAAGCCCTTTAGCAAGCCCTTTTGTGGTCAATCATCATCTTGGTTTGGCAGTGTAGTGACAAGGCCCACATAATTCAGGTTCATTTCAGGGTCTAGGCCACAGTTAAAAAAGTGGCCCGCTTGGTCGATGGCAACCTTTAACCCTTGGGTCATGTTTCCATTTCCGATCAATTCCAGAATGGCCCTTTGTTCGGGGCTTAAATCCAGTTTGAAATCAGTCTGGGTTCTGAGTCGGTTTATTTTGTTTGCCATTTACCATATCCTGCCAGTACAAGGCCATGAGTAATGCCTCTGCGCGGTTACCATCTTTTTTCCTGAGTAGCTTGGCTTCAGGCCAAAATGATCGGGCTAAATCAAGGCTTTCATTTTTATCTGCTGATAAATGAAAATGTTTCTTCCATTTTTGAGGAGTGACGAATGACAGGGGGGCAGTTAATTCGGCAACTGCTGAGATAACACCAACCGCCCTGCCAAACTGAAAACTGCTTGCAGAACCATTGCCTGGGAGTGACCAGACATATTCCATACAGATTTGGGCATCTTCTTTTGGGTCTATTATTTTCAACAAATGATTTTTGAATACAAGCGCAAGAATGTGTTTGTCCTTGTGCTGTATTTCAAAAGAATCGAGATAATCACCCCTTGCACTCAAGGCTCCCAATGCGCCAGATATTGAACCTGGGTCAATTCCGATCCAAATGGTCATTGTGGGCTTTCATGGTGTTGATTAAATCGGTCGAAATCCCAAGCCATAGGTATGTTGGGCATTTCTCTAACTCCTGTGCCCTGTGCCATGCTTGACCCTTCCAGCCTGGAGTTTTTGCCATTAAAACAAGATGGGCCAATGTCTCCGCATACAACGAGGGCATGGTTGACAAGGTGCTGTGCAACGGCAAGACCTTGTTTTCTTTTGTTGAGCAAGTGGTGGGCTTCATGTATGTTCATTTTGTCATCTTTTCTTTAAAACCTTGATAAAAATCACCGCTGTCCTTCAGTTTGAAAAGACCGAAACCTTCTTCAAAATCAACGGCATATCTTTCGCAAATGTAGTCGGCATATTCCATTTCAAGTTGGGATGTTCTCATTGCGGCCTCGAATTGTTGCTCAGTCATGGGAACCTTTGCAATTTCAGCGGCTGCGCGGGTGATTGCTAGGCGAGTGGCTTCAGCAGTGTTAATGCCCGTCCTGACGAAAACCAGCGGTGTATCTTCTTTGAAACGCACCTGAACATTCCCTTGGCTAATGTTGATTTTCATCTCCAACTTCACCGCTAAACGCAGTGCATCGCCATCATCTTCAAGGGGGTTCCAAGGCTTTGCTTCAAAGATGTTAAATCCTGGCGGCAATCCAGTGCAGTTACGCCAAACACCATTGGGGTCTTTTATTGCGTTGATTCTCGCCCCTTTTGCAGCCAACTCTATCAGTTCACCATCAGTCATGTCACCATCTTTTCTTTGAAGGCTTCATAATAATCCCCGCTTTCCATCAGCCTAATCAAAACATGATTATTGCCAACAGGGTGGTTAGCCTCAATGAACTCTGCATATCGGTCTTCCAACTCATATGTGTTCATTTTGTCCTCAAACTCTTCTTCGGTCATGTTACTTTTCCTTTCAACGCATTTCTGATTTGTGCCATGATTTCTGGCGGTGGTGGGCCTGTGTGCTTTTTGTCTTCATCCAGCTTGAGTAAAGCAGGATCACGGCCTTGAACGGGTGCAACAGATACCCTCGCCATGTCGCCAAAGGTGGGCTTTGGTAAAACCCACTCAGCTTTAAAACCTTGCCAATTTCTTACAACTACTTCCTTCAAGGCATCCTCAAGGCTAAACCCAGCCTTGTCAGCTTCCTTTTGGATTCCATCGATCACCAACTGGGTGACCTGGGCTTTCTTTGACTTTCGATGATTGACAAATTCCTGCCAAACAGATTGTGAAACGCCGTCAGGCGTTGCAACGATAGTTGCTCTCTGTCTCTTCTCTGTCTCTTTCTCTCTCTCTGTCTCTAACTCTGGGATAGCAACTTGCTTGCACTCTGCTAGCACTCCGCTAGCAATGACAAAGAAACCCTTATCAATCAATGGCTTAACACCATCTTGATAGTCTTTCGGGGTAATGTGGAGTCTGAACACAAGCTCATCCAGTGAGCCATCAAAAGTGCCGTCTTTGGACTCTGATGCTAGCAACCACATCAAAGGTGCTAGCGCCTTGCTAGCAAGTGGCAAGCTCATGTAGCTTCTGTCATTCAGTATTGAACGATGAAACTTAATCCACGGGGGAGAGCGATGCTTATAGTGCTGGAAAGAAACCCAGTTTTTGGGAATTAATTGCATATCAACCTTAAGTCATAGGTTTAGTCACCAAGGGAATTGACGGCAGGACGGGGACTAATCGTCTTTTCAGGAGCTACCCTAGCCGGATTCCCAAACATCATATCAGACTTTGTAAATCTGATTGTCGCCAAAGCGACTTGGATACTTTAGAAAGTCATAGCAACCACGGCGAGAGATGTTTCTCCGCAGTTCCTTGCCATCATAGGGTTCCCTGATAGACCCACTCTCAATTCTCATGGCTGCACCACTGATGGCCCTGTTCATCTCCATGCGCCCATACTCAGTCAGATGCCACTTCTCCTGATGGTTGATGACATAGCCAAACCTCTCCAGTTCAGGCAGGTATCTTTGATAGTGAAACGACACAGAGTTGTTGTCGGTTGCCGCATGGGTAAGGTCAATCATTGTCCTGGGGCCACTAGACAACCGCTTCAAAAGGCTCCGATGGGTGAGGTTTAAACGCATTTGCTTGTCTCCAAAAACCTCAGTATGATGGGTTTTATAGTTTTATGCACTAGGGAAAACACCTATTCCCTGCATCTTTTTTCTGTGCGAAAGTCCCATCACTGCTATTTGGCAGTGGTCAACAGGAGTTACAAATGCCAACCGATGACGAAAGATTTAAATACGAGTGCTGGGCGGTAGTCCAAGAACTTGATCCAGATGATATTGCTGATGCCATCCAAGACAGCGTTGCCTTGGTGGAAGCCATCAAAGCCAATCATGCTGAAGATGTTGCATCAATCGTGATGAACAGAGTAGAACTCAAGGTGCGGCGTAGGGCTGAACTGCGAGTGTTTGATGTTGTCAAGACCCCTTGGGTTGATGACATTGAAGAGTTGCAGCACTATCGCAACTTGCGAATTGAGCGAGTCCAAAAAGCCCTTGATGAACGCAAGATCACAGCGGCTAAAATGGATGGCCCTTTTCAACAAATGTTTGATGAGTGAGGACAACATGAAAATGAAATCACGCTTACAAGAAATCATTGGAGACAATTCAAATGAAACATTTGACGATTGCGATCAAACGAGTCCTATCCTATTTCGAGATTGTGACCTTGCAACCCAGCTTGCCTATCTTGCTGAGAGACAAAACACCAGCAAGGATGACCCTGCCAACCCTGGCAATCACAGACCCTAAATTTGTCTACAAGAATGCTTCCTGCACAGACATAACTCACACATTTCAAAAGGCCAAAGATGAGCGACTTCAACGATTACAGCACGATGCTAATCTCAATCGAACAAAAGACCAGGGCACTGGAGAGCAAGTGTCTAAACAAAAACTACGCCGGGTTCACGGGTGACATTACTGCAATCCAGCATGAACTCACGATGCTGACAATGTGGATAACACAAGCACAAGGAGAGCAAATTAGGGAAAACACCTATAGAATTCTCAACAAAGTCTGACACAATTAAATCTCACTTAACAGGAGTTACGAATGACCTCAACAACAATCAGCACAATTGCATACAGAAAAGCATCAATCAATGCACTTCTCGCAACCAATGTCAACGATCACACAGAGAAGAAAAACAATCTCACATACCTTTCATGGGCTTGGGCCTGGGCAGAGGCTTTAAAGGCTGATTCAGACGCTACCTATAAGGTGGAGATGTTTGGAGACAAGTGCTTCATGGACATTAACGGCACTGCAATGGTGTTTGTAACTGTCACCATGTTTGGCAAGCCAATGACCTGCCAACTGCCTGTGATGGACTATCGCAACAAGGCAATCCCAAAACCAGACGCATTTGCCGTTAACACTTCCATCATGCGTTGCATGACTAAGGCATTGTCGCTGCATGGCTTGGGCTTGTACATCTATGCGGGAGAGGACATTCCAGAAGGTGGCGCAACAATCAAGCCCACAGATGGAGTCATTGTTGACAAGAACAGGGAAAACATCATTGCGGATGTTGCGATTGCTGTTCAAGATAGATTTGAATCAAACGACATGGTTGGGGCTTATGAAGAATACCTGGGAATCCATGACCAGGAGGAAAAGGTGGCGTTATGGGCATTGCTTACAAGCAATGTTCGTAGTGCTTTGAAGAAACATGGCGAATCATTGAAAGGCTAATATGGAAAAGAAAGACAACTCTGGCGTTTTGTTTAAAAATGACAAAAAGGAATCAGCTAACCAGCCTGATTACAAAGGTAATATCACTGTTGATGGTCAAGAATATTGGCTCTCAGCATGGATTAAAGAGGGTAAGAGTGGCAAGTTCATGGGCTTGGCAGTCAATCCCAAGGATGCACAACCTCCAGCAGCTAATCCTAAAAAGATAGTTTATGCGGATGACGATATTCCCTTTTGATAAACCTCACGGGGCTACGGCCCCAATTTGATAGGAGCATAGTATGGAAACTAAATTTTCTAAGATTTTAAGTACCTTTTACGGCCCAAACAAATATAAAGGGGATTTGATTGAAAAACCCATGCCAAACCATAGTCGCATGGTGAACTCAATTGCCAGATGCCCTTGGCATAAAGAAATTACGGCTAGTTTATTGGCTGACCATAGCAAAGGAAACTTTCATTGTTTGTCTTGTGGCGCGAAAGGGTCTTTAGTGGATGGCGCAAAAAAAGGTTTTCTTGCATTACAAAACGAAAATGTGTAACTTTTTATTTGATAGGAGTTGATGATGACAAAATTAGATCAATCTTGGTTTGGTGGTGCAGTCGAGAAGTTCTTTGGAACTGCGCCGTTTAAACTGTCTCGTAAAGAAGACCCTGCCACTTCCCACCAAGCAGCACAGGCAATCGACACCACAAAGATGGAGTCACTGGTCTTTGAAACCATTGCAGCCTATGGGCCAGATGGTTGTATCTCAGATGATGTTCTTGCCAAACTCTCATTCCTGCCCTATTCCAGCGTCACAGCCCGTTACAAGGCACTGATTGACAAGGGCTTCATTGAGGTCATTGGAACCCGTAAAGGCGTTTCTGGGCGACTCCAAAGGGTTATGCGTAAGCTAGGGTAAATCCCTATTCCAATCTCTGTCAGACAAGGCAGAATTGGCGCATGAACCAACAACAAACAACCCGTTTAAATGCTTTCTGGCAGGATGTGGAGGCTCACAAGGCTCTCAATCCATCCTTGCCAGAGAGTGTCCTTGTAATCCTTAAATCTGTGGCCCTGGATGCCCTCCTTGCCGCACAAGACATTGAACAGATAGGA
>Ga0209768_10000401_pt1 | contig 30220 bp, 25 predicted proteins | sample LauGreSBDMM110SD_3_FD_187564 | JGI IMG/M metagenome (GOLD analysis project Ga0209768, IMG submission 187564) | Freshwater lake microbial communities from Lake Michigan, USA - Sp13.BD.MM110.SD (SPAdes) (version 2) | ecosystem: Environmental > Aquatic > Freshwater > Lake | place: Lake Michigan... | reverse complement strand
TACTGCAAAACAAGGGCGTGATCGAGGCTATCAAGCCATTTTACCATTACGTGGTAAAATTTTGAATGTTGAAAAAGCAATGGAGCATAAGATTTATGAGAATGAGGAAATTCGTAATATGTATACTGCACTTGGTGTAACTGTCGGAACGCCCGAAGATCCAAAGGCATTGAACATTGTAAAACTTCGCTATCATAAATTAATTATTATGACCGATGCCGATGTGGATGGATCGCACATCGCCACTTTAATTTTAACTTTCATTTTTAGATATATGAAAGAGTTAGTGCAAAATGGATATGTATACATTGCACAACCTCCTTTGTACTTAGTGAAAAAAGGCAAGGATCAAGAATACGCCTATAGTGAAGAACAACGCAAAGCATTGGTTACAAAAATTGGTGGTGGAAAAGATGATTCAGTAACCATTCAGCGATACAAAGGTTTGGGAGAAATGAACGCAGACCAATTATGGGAAACTACCATGGATCCATCCAGAAGAACCTTGAAACAAGTGACCATCGAGAGCGTTGCCGAAGCTGATCGTATCTTTAGCATGCTCATGGGTGATGAAGTGGCTCCAAGAAGGGAATTCATTGAATCACACGCGAAATATGCTAAAATTGATGCCTAAAAGTTAGTATTAATACAATTTTTGGCGATTTTAACAAAAAACAGGCCTTGAACTCAAATGAATAACAATAAATAACCTACTTTCAATTAGAAATTTTCACTTTAAAATTTATATAAAATGGACACTACAAAAATGATTAAAGCGTATTGCTTAAAAACAAAAGAAAAAAATGTACCAATGCTTGACGCTGTCATCACTAGAACTGCAAAAGGCGGTTATATGGCAGGTGGCCACGATGGTAAAGGAAATAAAATGGCAGCGATCTTAAGCGAAACTAATGCGCTTAAAGCTATTGCTGACGGAGTGGCTACAAAAGGATTCTAGTTTTACTGGATCTTTTTTACACAATTCCAATCTTATTTAAAAGCCGCACTCGATTCATCGAGTGCGGCTTTTAACATTTTTAGCCCTTAGCTATTATAATTTATTTGACGCCCAATACGCCAGTATGTATTTTATTTAGTAAGCGATAACATTCACTCATCCCTTTAATGTCCTTGATAATAAGGATAAAGTTTTTGCCCGCTTGTTTAAAATGCGCAGTGTTCATTGCGGTTTGTGCAAACAATAACAATTGTTTAAAGGTGTCACTTTCAAAATAAGGTGCATCAGGTCGATTTATAAAAAAGCACCTTACCGTTTCGTCTTTCAAAGTCAATTTTTCAAAACCCAATGCGATGGCAATTCTTCTACACTTGACTGTTGTAAATAAATCTTCCACGGACTTAGGCATCGGACCAAATCGATCTACCATTTCCCCATGTAGCAAATCTAATTCTTCGTCATTTTCAGATTGATCCAATCTTGTATATAAGGATAAGCGCTCTCCAATACTTTCAACATAAATATCTGGAATCATAATTTCCAAGTCGGTGTCAATCGTACAATCTTGCACATAATCATCCTGCTTGCTAATTTCTTCCTGGAACAATTCTTTAAAATCAGATCTTTTTAATTCTCTTACTGCTTCTGCTAAAATTTTCTGATACATTTCAAATCCAATCTCCACCATAAAACCACTTTGCTCGCCGCCTAATAAATTACCAGCACCACGAATGTCCAAATCACGCATTGCAATTTGAAATCCACTACCAAGTTCACTAAACTGTTCTAAGGTTTGTAATCTTTTTCTAGAATCATCAGGCAAAGTACTTATGGGCGGCGCTAATAAATAACAAAATGCTTTTTTATTACTTCGGCCTACCCTTCCCCTTAATTGGTGCAAATCACTTAAGCCAAACTGATGTGCATTGTTAATGATGATGGTATTTACATTGGCAATGTCCACCCCACTTTCGACAATATTAGTACACACCAACACGTCATATCTTTTTTCAATAAAATCTAATATTTTTTCTTCCAATTGATGCCCTTCTAATTGACCATGCGCGAATCCAATACTTAAATCTGGGCATAAGCGCTGAATAATCGCGCACATTTCCGACAAGCCTTGCACCCGATTATGAATAAAAAATACCTGTCCGCCGCGTTCTGCTTCGTAATAAATGGCTTCGCGAATGGTATCCTCATTAAACACCTGTACTTCCGTATGAATGGGTTGCCTATTGGCAGGTGGTGTATTAATAATACTTAAATCGCGCGCGCCCATTAAACTAAAATGTAAAGTTCTTGGAATGGGTGTTGCTGTTAATGTTAAACAATCAACCGTCGCTCTTAAAGTTTTTAATTTTTCCTTATGGCCTACCCCAAATTTTTGTTCTTCATCAATAATCATTAAACCCAAATCCTTAAACACCACATCCTTTCCTAAAATACCATGGGTGCCCACTAAAATATCCACCTTACCTTGTTTTACTTTTTCAATGGTTTCCTTTTTTTGCGCAGCGGATTTAAACCTGTTTAAATAATCAACTGTAATGGGAAAATCTTTTAAGCGATCCACAAAGGTTTTGTAATGTTGAAATGCTAAAATTGTAGTAGGCACCAAAAGTGCTACCTGCTTTCCATCAATGGCTGCTTTAAATGCTGCCCTAATTGCTACTTCCGTTTTGCCAAAGCCCACATCTCCACAAACCAATCTGTCCATGGGCGAAGGTGTTTCCATATCCTTTTTTACATCGGCTATTGCCTTTGCTTGATCCAAAGTTTCTTCATAAATAAACGAGGCTTCTAATTCATATTGCATGTAGTTATCCGGCGTAAACGCAAACCCAGCTTGTGCTTTACGTTGTGCATACAACTTAATCAAATCAAATGCAATCTCCTTCACCTTTGCTTTTGTTTTGTCTTTTAACTTTACCCAAGCATCGGAACCTAACTTATTAATTTTAGGAGGCGCCCCTTCCTTTCCAGTATATTTTGAAATTTTATGTAGTGAATTTATATTCACATATAATATATCACTGTCCTTATATATAATCCTGACCGCTTCCTGCATTAAACCATTTACGTCAATTTTTTGGAGTCCACTATATACACCTACCCCATGGTCAATATGCGTAACATAATCGCCAGGTTGCATATCACGCAATGTTCTAAGCGTTATGGCCTTACTTTTACTATAGGCCTGCTTTACTTTGTATTTGTGATAGCGTTGAAATATTTGATGATCCGTATAACAAACAATTTTATGATCATGATCAATAAACCCTTCATGAATATTTTTAACAACAGGTGTAAATTGTATTTCTGTTTTTAAATCTGTGAAGATAGCGTGTAAACGTTCCAATTGCTTTGCTTGCTCTGCAAAAATAAATAAGGCGTACCCCTTTTTTTCAAGTTCCTGCAAGTTGGCAATCAGCAATTGAAATTGTCGATTAAAGCTAGGCTGCACTTGGGTGTTAAATGAAATGACTTCCTTTGCTATATTTGCCTGAAACCCCCATTCTATGATGGTACTATTCAACAAAGAAGCCTCCGCATTTTCAACAGTATCAAAATCATCTAATTGGGTATGTTTGATATGCGCATCGCCTAATTCAATTGGTTTATTATTTGCAGTATGCGTTAAAAAATCATTCAAGGACTCCCATTGATCCATCCCACGTTGCTTAATTACATTCCAATCCTTCACCCAAAGAATAGTGTTAGTATTCATAAATTCAATGAGTGGTATTTTTTCAGTATCCTCAAATTGGGTGGTTACGTTTGGAATAATGTTTACTTGTAATAATTTACGTTCACTCAATTGCGTTGCAGGATCAAACAAGCGAATACTATCCACCTCTTCGCCAAACAATTCAATACGATAAGGCTTTTCATTGCCAAAAGAATAAATATCAAAAATACCACCCCTAAGTGCAAACTGCCCTGGCTCATATACAAAATCGGTTCGTTCAAAACCATAGTCAATAAATTGCTGCATCATTGCATTCAAATCAATACTATCATTGGTTTTAATTTGAATGATATTTTTTTGTAAGGTTTTAGGAAGAATCACTTTTTCAAAAAGCGCTTCCGGATAGGTCACAATAATTTTTTTATTTCCGCCCATTGAAATTTTAGTCAATGCTTCGGTTCGCAACATCACATGCGAAGGATTTAAAAAATTAAAATTATGTGGTGTTTTGAAAGAGGAAGGGAAATAAAACAAATCCATCGCCTCCGTCACACTTTCAATGGAATTAAAAAAATACGCAGCTTCTTCGGCATCATTTAATACAACAATATGATTCCACTGATTCGTTTTTTCATGGGTAAAAATAGTTTGTAAAATAAAAGCAGGTGAAGATCCATTAAGATGTTGCAGGAAAATTTGAAAAGGATTTTTTTGCGTCTCGGACATAGCTATCCTGTCCGCCAAAGAATTTAGGAGGGGGGATACATTAAACCGTTCAAACAAGGATTGCTCATTCATACATCACGCTACAAAGATACTATTTCAATGCTAATAACTTGCTTTTGCGCTAATAATTACTTCAATGGGCGTAAAGGTTCCCGCAGAAACTTGCACAATGCCTAACTCATTGCGTTGATTAAAGCTAGCAGCATAATATCCACCTTCATACCCCACAAAAATGCTATACCTGCCAGGAGCTAAGTTCACCTTAAAATACCCTAAACCATCAGTAGCATAAGACCCAATTAATTGTGTGCTTGGCTGTCGAAATATACTACCGCTTATTTGAGTAGCAGATTGCATACTCGTTGGTTCAAAAACATATAATTGGGTCGCATATCCAATACCCTTTGAAAAAGGCTTTCCCTTTTGTGGCATTTGATTGCCTTTTTGTTCAAAAATTTGACCTTGAATACCTTGCGCTACTTGTGCTTTTGATTGTTTTTTAATAGTCAAACATCCCAGTAATAATACAGCCATTAGCATTAAACCTAAGGTAGTTTTATAAACCCTTTTCATTGCATTTGCATTTGTTTAAAGTTACAACAAAATTTAAACAGATTTACAAACAACTATTAGCTAAAACTGTCGATAGTAAGGGCCTTATAAATCAGTTAAATTGCCAAAAAATAGATAATAAATTGTAATTTCGAATACTCCTATTATAAGGTTTTATAAAAATACCCGCATGAAAAAATGGCAAATTTGTTTATTGGTTTCGTTTATTTTTTTTCAACAAATAAATGCACAGGTTCAAACCAAAAAATTAATACTGTTAAGTACGGCAAAATCATTAGATATTGAATCCCGCGCTTCTTATTCAGATGCATTAATCAAGGCCAAGGAAAAAAGGTGGCCTTTATTTTATTTAGCCGGAAATAGCCGTCGTTCCTTAATGGGCATTGATGCTTCAGGCATGCCCATTTATTATACAAGTTTTGCAGATCCTATTCCTGCAATCACAGTCAATACCAATAAACTTTGGCCGACCGCAGCTAACGGATTTAATTTAACTGGCGAAAGCGATAGCTTAACAAACACTTTCGGTGTTTGGGACCAAGGTGCTGTGCTTACTACACACATTGAATTGAGAAATAGAATTGTACAAAAAGACAATGCCACTAAAGCCTATGAACATGGCACGCATGTAATTGGCACGGTTATGTCAAAAGGATTGAACCCGTTAGCAAAAGGAATGTCCTATAATTTAAAAGGGGCTTATTCCTATGACTGGAATAATGACAATAGTGAAATGTCAGCAGCTGCAGCAAATGGAATGCTTATTTCCAATCACTCCTACGGAATAGTTAGTGGTTGGGATCAAAATAGTGATTCGGCGGATCGTTGGGAATTCAATGGTAAGTATGATGAAAAGGAAGATTTTAAATTTGGGCTTTACAATTATGAAGCACAGTTACATGATTCCATTATGTACAATGCACCTTTTTATTTAATTGCGAAAGCTGCTGGAAATAATCATGGAAGTACTGGCCCAAAAGTGGGTGATCCCTATTGGAGAAGAGATGCCAATGGAAAAATGTATAATGCAGGCGGAAGGCCTGATAGTTTAAGCAGTAATGATGCTTATGAAACTTTATCAACAGATATCAATGCAAAAAATATATTGGTGGTGGGTGCCGTTTTTGGCTTATCTAGTCCATATACCAAAAAGGAAGATGTAGTCATGTCCTCGTTTAGTAGTTGGGGGCCTACAGATGATGGTAGAATTAAACCCGATATTGTAGCGGATGGAGTAGCTGTATTTTCAACCACTGCTACCAATGATTCTAGTTACGGATCTAAAAATGGGACTTCGATGGCTACACCAAATGCTGCCGGCTCATTATTATTATTACAAGAACTAAGCCAACAATTAAGTCCCAAAAAGTTTTTGCGATCAACCACGGTAAAAGCTTTGGCGATACATACAGCAAATGAAGCAGGACCCAACCCTGGACCAGATTACAAATTTGGATGGGGGTTACTTAATATGTTTGATGCCGCAACTGTTTTGAAAAATGCATTAACGACAAAAAATAGCAATGCTAGTGCTGACTTAGTATATGAAAACACTTTAAATAATTTAGACTCCACCACCTATACCATTATTGCTTCCGGGAAAAACCCGGTAAAAGCAAGTATTGTTTGGAACGATGTTAAAGGGACTGCCAGAAGTACATTAAATGACACTACACCCCAGTTAGTGAATGACTTGGACTTAACAATAAGTCAAGGTACCAAAATCACTAATTCATGGAAACTAAACCCGAAAACTCCTGCCAGTGCGGCTTTTAAAGGTGATAATGTATTGGATAACGTAGAAAAAGTAGAAATTGATACCACATTAGTCGGTAAAAGCTATTTGATTAAAGTTAAACATAAGCGTAATTTAGATCGAGGCCAACAACCCTATTCTTTAGTCATCAGTGGTGCTGGCGGTGTAGCTTATTGTGCATCCACTGCAAGCTCAAGTGCTGGAAGTAAAATAGACAGTATAAGCATTAATAATATTCAATTTGTACCAGCTACCAATAAAGATTTTGTAGATAACACCAATTTATTCATCAACGGGGAACCCAATAGTTCAATCAATTTATTTTTAAAACTAGGCAGTGCAGATGCAACAAATAATACACGTTTTGTAAAAACCTTTATTGACTATAACAGCAATGGCACATTTGAAACTAATGAATTGGTCAATACAAGTAATGGAATCACCAATAGCAATTATACTGCAACTATTAGCTTACCTGACACCTTACAACTTGGTCGCTTAATGAAGGTAAGAATTGTGGTAATGGAAACAAGCAATAGTGCTAATGTATTGGCATGTGGCACCTATACCAACGGGGAAACACAGGATTATACTTTAAGAATTATCAATCCTTCGAGCGATTTACAAATGTCTGATTTGGTAAGTCCGCAGAATGCAGCTTGTAAAAAATCCATACAATATGTCACGGTAAAAGTGACCAACAATGGTACAACGCAACAAAAAAACTTCCCACTTAGCTTAACAGTAACAAAGGGTACGAGTACCATTTTAAATATCAATGAAACTTTTAATGGTCGTTTGGAAGCTGGAGAGTCCATGAATTATACTTTCCAAAAACCAATAAATTTAGAAGCAGTTACTAAATATTCATTCACAGCAACCGTTACATCTGCCATTGACCAACTAAAAGAAAATAATACATTAATTACGGCAATAACTACTGCTGATAATAGTATAGCCCCTACGGGTAGCGCAATCAATTGTAACAATAGTTTAAAGCTTACTGTAAATTCACCATCAGCAAGCAAAAGTTACATTTGGTATGATAGTTCAAACTTAGCAACACCCATTGCAGCTGGATCTAATATCACCACTACATCCACCAAAAGTAATTTGTATTTAACACATGGGTTTCAAGGATTTGTTGGACCTGCCCACAATACCACATTGGGTGCAGGAGGTTATAATAATTTCAAAGGTAATTACATGAAGGTAACCACAGGTACACCAATGACTATTAACACCGTAAAATTATATACTGCAAATGCAGGAAAAATTAAATTTGAATTGATGTACATGGCTACCGATACCACTTACTATCCTAGTCTATCTCAATTTGTTACTGTAAATGCTGCGGCAAGTTCTCCAAGTCCGGTTGCAGGTGCTTCGAATTATGTGGCTGGCGATTCTGGCAGAATTTACGAGCTTAACTTTAAGCTAAATGTAGCAGGTAATTACTATATCGTAACCACCTGTGATAGTACTGCTAGTTTATACAGAAACAACAATGTGACAACCACCCCTTATCCCATTGGACCTAATAAAGTGTTCAGCTATACGGGTAACAGTGTGACAGCAGCTACAGGAAATTTTCAAAACTACTTTTACTTTTTATATAACACACAGATTAGTACGAGTGACTGCGATAGCCCTCCTACTACCATTCCTGTAAACATAATAGGTGCACCAACGTTTAAATTACAAGGCGATAGCTTAACTGCGACAGCAGCTACCTCCTATCAATGGTATATGAATGATGAATTTTTAAATGGTGCGACAAATCAGGTTTATAAGCCAACGAAAAATGCGATATACAAAGTAATGGCCAACACCAACGGTTGTCAAATACTTTCTGAAAATAAACTTGTTTTAGTAAGAGACAATAGTGGCAATATTATCACTAATATTTTAGAAGGCTCGGCGAAGGATATTAATTTAAGAATAACCTCCACTGATTATATTGAAAATTTAATCAAAGGAAACGCTTTTTATATTTCATTTAGCAACTTACAAACCAACAATATTTCATTAGATGTATTGAATTCCATGGGTAACCGTGTAGCACATAAGAATAAACTTGTTAACCAAAGAAATCCTCAAAAAATTGATATTGAAAATTTAGTTACTGGCGTTTATTATATTAAAGTATACGCCAATAACAAGATTTATGTTCAACGAGTTTTCATTACTAATTAATTAAAAAATAATAATATGGCACTAGAATGGGTGGAAGGCATGATCACAAAAATTATTGATGAAACTTCCAATACAAAAAGATTTTACTTCGAAATTCCAGCATTGGAATCATTTGATTTTATTCCTGGTCAATTTGTAACACTTGACTTACCAATACATGAACAAAAAAATAAGCGTTGGAGAAGTTACTCAATTGCTTCAGAACCTAATCGCACAAATGGTTTTGAGCTTGTTATTGTTCATTTAGAAGGCGGACTTGGCACTACCTATTTATTCAACGAAGGCAAAGTAGGTACTAAAGTTACTTTAAGAGGGCCACAAGGTGTTTTCACTCTGCCTAAGAATTTTGAAAATGATGTGTACTTTATTTGTACAGGAACAGGTATCGCTCCTTTCCGCTCAATGATTCGCTACATTCACGAACATAAAATTCCGCACAATAATATCCATTTAATTTTTGGCTGTCGAAAATTTGAAGATGGTTTATACATTGATGAATTGAAGGACTTAGAAAGTAAAGAACCAGGATTCCATTTTCATCCTTGCTATTCCAGAGAAACAGAAGTCCCTGCTGGATCACACAAAGGATATGTGCATCCAGTGTACCAAGAGTTATTAAAAGAAAATAAAGAAACAGCCCATGTTTGGTTATGCGGTTGGAAAGCAATGATTGATGATGCAAGAAAAAATATGACTGATCTAGGGTTAGATAAAAAACAAGTACACTTTGAATCCTTCGGTTAAATTATTTATTCAATAAAATATGAATAAATAATTTAACCTCTTTTCTTATAATTTTACTAGATTAAGATAAAAAAGGCCCCGAGTTTTTGCTTGGGGCCTTTTTTTTATAAATACCAAAATACTTCTTCATTCAAAATACGAATTTTTCGACTCGCTACAAACGCTCGCTCAAAATTGTATTTCTGAATTCCGAAGCAAAGCGTAATAATTATTTAAGCAATCTAGCTGATATGCGCTAACACTAATTCTCTTACTTTATTCATTGCAATACGCTCTTGTAACATACTATCGCGGTAACGAATAGTAACGGTACCATCTTCCTTGGTTTGGTGATCGATGGTTATGCAAAAAGGAGTTCCAATGGCATCCTGACGACGATATCTTTTACCTATCGCATCTTTTTCTTCATAAAAACAATGGAATGATTTTTTACATTCATCCATCAATTCTTTTGCTAATTCAGGTAAACCGTCTTTTTTAGTCAAAGGAAGTATCGCTAATTTATTTGGTGCAAGTTTTGCAGGCAAATGCAATACCACGCGCGCATCAGTCGTACCATCTTCCTTATTAATCGTTTCTTCCTCATAGGAATTGGCCAACAACAATAAAAACATTCTATCTAATCCAATAGAAGTTTCAATCACATAAGGCACATAATGTTGATTGATCTCCGTATCAAAATACTGCATCTTCTTTTTACTAAATTCCTGATGACGCGTTAAATCAAAATCAGTACGAGAGTGTATTCCCTCCACTTCCTTAAAGCCAAAAGGAAATTCATACTCAATATCCAAAGCCGCATCGGCATAGTGTGCTAATTTCACGTGATCATGAAAACGGTACTTCTGTGGTGCTATACCCAAGCTTAAATGCCATTGCATACGCTCGTTTTTCCAATGCTCATACCATTCTTTTTGCGTTCCTGGCTTAATGAAAAATTGCATTTCCATTTGTTCAAACTCACGCATTCTAAATATAAACTGACGGGCTACAATTTCATTTCTAAACGCTTTCCCAGTTTGTGCAATACCAAAAGGAATTTTCATCCTAGCTGTTTTTTGCACATTTAAAAAGTTCACAAAAATTCCTTGCGCCGTTTCTGGTCTTAAATAAATAGTACTCGCCTCCTCTGCTACAGCACCAATCTCCGTGGAGAACATTAAATTAAATTGTCTTATTTCGGTCCAGTTACTAGTACCACTTACGCTACAAGAAATTTTATTTTCTTCAATTAATTTTTTTAACCCTTCAAAATCCTCATTAGCCAAAAGTGCATCCATATCAGCTAATAATTTTTCAGCGGCAGCAGGATTTCCTTTTGCTGTTAATGCATCTGCATGTCCTTCAATCAAATGATCAACGCGGTATCTTTTTTTACTTTCCTTATTATCAATTAATGGGTCACTAAAACTATCCACATGCCCGCTCGCTTTCCAAGTAGTTGGATGCATAAATATGGCAGCATCAATACCCACAATATTTTCATGCATTTGTGTCATGCTATTCCACCAATAGTCACGAATATTTTTTTTCAATTGTGCACCATAGGGGCCGTAATCATACACTGCACTCAACCCATCATAGATTTCACTACTTGGGAAAACAAAACCATATTCTTTGGCGTGCGAAATAATCGCTTGTAATGTATTGTCTGGTTGTACCTTACTCATAGGTTGCAAATATACTGCTAGATTATATTATCGATGTAATTTTTCGTTGTTTTGATGGCGAGAACCGTCCCTTTGTGTTTTCTTTTGTATGTTTTTCTCCAATGCGGCGGCCAAATCGATGCCCGTTTGATTGGCTAGGCAAATCAATACAAATAGTACATCTGCCATTTCATCGGCCAACAAAACTTCTTCCTCTTTATTTTTAAAGGACTGATCCCCAAACTTGCGTACCATTATTCTGGACAATTCGCCTACCTCTTCCATTAAAATTCCTAAATTAGTGAGCTCACTAAAATACTTTACGCCGACTGTTTTTATCCATTGATCAACTTGTTCCTGCGCTTGTTGTATGGTGGTTGTATTTGACATATTTTATTTTTTTAAATCCTACATATTTGGATTTATTCTTTATTTTTTGAATCTATGGTTATCGTGACCGGGCCATCATTAATTAATGCAACTTTCATATCTGCCCCAAATTTGCCTGTTTGAATGGACGCCCCCAAATCCTTCTGTAGTTGCTGTATCACGGCCTCGTATAAAGGAATGGAAATCTCCGGTTTCGCAGCTGCAATATAGGAAGGCCGATTACCTTTTTTGGTGGAGGCATGTAAAGTAAATTGACTTACCAATAATATTGCCCCTCCTATTTCAACAAGGCTTTTATTCATGACCCCATTTTCGTTGTCAAAAATGCGCATATTAATAATTTTATTAGAGAGCCATTCAATATCTGTGGTATCATCTTCATTTATAATACCCACCAAAACCATCAAACCCCTTTGAATTTGGCCAATAATTGCGCCCTCTACTGTGACGCTCGCTTGGGAAACCCGTTGAATTACCGCTCTCATGTATGACTGTTTTGCACCATGAAGATAAACAAAACTATTTTCACTAATTTAGCTGTAATTTCAAAGCCTTGAGTAGTATTAAAAAATTAGCCAGTCAAACCATTTGGTACGGGCTTAGCTCCATTGCAGCTAGGTTTATCAGTTATTTGCTGGTACCCTATCTTACCTTTAAGTTTACCGAATCGGCTTATGGCGAAATGTCGATCGTTTATTCCTTCATCCCCTTTTTAAATGTCATCGTATCGCATGGCATGGAAACGGCATATTTCCGATTTGGCACCAAGGAAAATGAAGAAAAAATTTACCACACGAGTAGTTTTTCTATGTTCATGGTGACAGCAGTTGTATTAATGGGACTTATTTATTGGAGCGCACCTATTGCGCAACTTTTACAAATCACTGCACATCCCGAATATATTACATTGATGGCTTGGGTAGTTGGACTAGATGCAATTACCACGATTCCTTTTTCAAGATTACGATTACAAGAAAAACCTAAAAAGTTTGCGTTTGTTAAAATAGGTGGTATTATTTTGAATATAGCAGCTACTTATTTTTTTATTAGTGTTTTACCAACATACGTTCAAACGCACCCAAATAGTATATTAGCAAATATTTACAAGCCCGAATGGTCAGTGGGTTATATTTTAGTTGCGGGCATTGTTCAAAATGTATTTGTTTTATTGTTATTGAAAAAAGAAATTAGTGCACTTCGTTTTTCATTTGATTTTGATTTATGGAAGCAAATGATGATTTACGCAGTTCCCCTAATTTTAGTGGGACTGGGTGGTATGGTCAACGAAACCTTAGACAGAATCATGTTAGGTTGGTGGGCGCCAGGTGGCTCGCCTGATGCCAACAAAGCCATCGTTGGAATTTATAGTGCCTGTTATAAGTTATCCATATTAATTACCATTTCAGTGCAAGCATTTAGAATGGGCGCTGAACCGTTTTTCTTTAAACAAGCAGATACTGACAATGCACAAAAAACATATGCGCGTGTGATGAAATTTTTTGTCATCACCTTATGTATTATGTTTTTAATGGTTGTACTTTATTTAGATATTTGGAAAGAATTTATACGTAATCCGGCCATGTATGTGGGATTAAAAGTGGTCCCAATATTATTATTAGCGAATATATTTTTAGGTATTTACTACAACCTAAGTATTTGGTATAAATTAAGCAATAAAACAATGGCAGGTGCTTGGATAACTATTATTGGTGCTATTATTACTATTACAATAAATTACTTAGCCATTCCCTATTTTGGGTTTATGGCAAGTGCTTGGGCTACCTTTTTCTGTTATGGAACGATGATGGTGATCAGTTACCAATGGGGGCAAAAAGTATATCCCATCCCATACGCTACAAAAAAACTAATTGCTTATTTTGTCATTACCCTACTACTATATGCAATAAATATTGGAGTGCGCCAAATTTCAAATAATGCACCATTTAATTATTTATTCGCGTCTGTTTTACTTGTGGCTTTTATTTTATTTGTAGCAAGAATCGAAAAGAAGGAATTAAAATCTATTTTCAACAGCAACTCCAATTAGTTTTTTAAATTTGAATTTATTATGGCCGAAGATTTAAATATACAATCAGGGACAAAACAAGAACAATATGAAGCATTAATTCCGCAAATAGCAGGATTACTTCAAGGTGAAACTAATTTAATTGCCAACCTCGCAAATATTAGTGCTGCATTAAAAGAGCAGTTTATTTGGTGGTGGGTTGGATTTTATTGGATCCATGAAGACGAGTTGGTCTTGGGACCATTTCAAGGTCCCGTTGCATGTACACGAATTAAAAAAGGAAGAGGCGTTTGCGGCAGTGCTTGGGAAAAAGGAGCAACCATTATTGTGGCCGATGTAGAAAAATTTCCTGGACATATTGCATGTAGTAGCGCTTCCAAATCAGAAATCGTTGTACCTGTATTTCATCATGGAAATATAGTGGGTGTTTTAGATGTGGACAGCGCGCATTTATCCGATTTTGACGAAATTGATCAAATATACCTTGAGAAAATTGTAGGTTTAATCCCAGGACTGTAACAAGTCATTAAAAAGTCCCCGAAAAATTAAAAAAATCAATTAAGTTTGCAACCCCTAAGCGGATGTGGCGAAATTGGCAGACGCACTAGACTTAGGATCTAGCGCCGCGAGGCGTGTGGGTTCGACCCCCTCCATCCGCACAATAACTAAAAAAAGCCCTTTCAGATTAATTTTGAAGGGCTTTTTTATATAATTAGCTGTTTTTTAGGTGCAAAAACATACCTTTGCCCCCCTTAAACCCTAGAAATTACTAGTAAAAAAGATAAGATTATGGCAAGCATAAAAAGAGAGAACATTGGCCTTTTAAATGACAAACTAACCGTTAATTTAACGCCTACCGATTACCTGGGTGGATTTGAAGCGATATTGAAAAAACATGCTAAAACGGCAAATATCCCTGGCTTTAGAAAAGGGATGGTGCCAGCAAGTATGATTAAAAAAATGTATGGGCAATCTGTTTTCACGGATGAGGTGTTAAAGAAAGTGGAGGCTGAATTAAATCAATATCTGTCTGCAGAAAAAATTGAAATTTTTGCACAACCCCTCCCATTGGATTCCCAATTAGCTAATATGGATTTTAATCATCCTGGGACTTATGATTTTGCTTTTGAAATTGGATTAAAACCCAATTTTGAAATAAAAACAAAAGATATAAAAGTGAAGCGCTATAAAGTAGCAGTCACGGATGAAATGATTCAAAATGAAGTAGATCGTATTCAAACACGCAATGGTAAAATGATTGAGCCTGCAACGGCCGACACAGAAGAAAATGTTTTGAATGTAACATTCATTGAATCAGACAAAGACGGGAACGAAGTAGAAGGTGGCATTAAAAAAGATAACTCTTTATTGATTAAATATTTTACGGCAGCCACTCGAAAAAAATTATTGGGTAGCAAAACGGACGATACACATACTATCCAATTAAGCAAAGCCTTTGCGGACAAGGAACTTGAAGTAATTGTGGGCGACCTTGGTATCACTAAGGAAGACACAGATAAATACTTTAAACTATTAATTACGAAAGTGGGCTTAGTGGAAAAAGCAGCCATTGATGAAACTTTATTTTTAGCGACTTATCCAAATGAAGCCATCAAAACAGATGAAGAATTCCGTGCAGCATTAAAAAAAGATATCGAAGGTTACTACGACCAACAAGCACGCAATCAAATTCATGATCAAATATATCATAGCTTGATTGAAGATACTAAAATGGAATTCCCTACTGCATTTTTAAAGCGCTGGTTACAACAAGGTGGTGAAAAACAAAGAACATTAGAAGAGGCAGAAAAAGAATATCCTGTATTCCAAGACCAATTAAAATGGACTTTAATTTGTGGTCATTTAATGACTGAAAATAAAGTGGAAGTGGTCGCAGAAGATTTAAAGAATTTTGCAAAGCAACAATTGATGAGTTATATGGGCAATCAAATGGGCGCCATGGGTGATAACGACAAATGGTTGGAAGACTACGCAGTTAGAATGATGCAAGACAAGAAATTTGTAGAAGACAGCTACCATAGAATTAGCACAGACAAATTATTCAAAGCCATCGAAACAGAGGTACAAGCAAAAGATACCCCTATTGATGCTGAAAAATTTGCAGACATGTTAAAACAACACCAACACTAGGTAAATGAGGTATCGCCGAGTAAAAATGGTGCTACTATAAATAAAACATTGAAAACCAAGGCCTTCTATTTTATATAGTAGGCCTTTTTTGTGTCATAATCTGAAACTTTGGCATCCTTTTTGTAGTTCCTTTGAGTACAAGGTTTTACCTTTACCCACTGAAATTAGATATTATGAATTTAGGAAAAGAATTTGAGCAATTTGCGATCAAAGGAAGAGGGATCAGCAGCAATAGTTTACATCAATATAAAAATAGCGTCACTAATCTGACCCCCTATATTATTGAGGAACGCCCAATGAATGTGGCAAGCATGGATGTATTTAGCCGATTAATGATGGATAGAATCATTTTTTTAGGCGAAGGCATCAATGACTACGTAGCAAACATTGTGACCGCACAGTTATTATTTTTAGAAAGTACCGATCGTACCAAGGATATTCAAATGTACATTAACAGCCCAGGCGGAAGTGTTTATGCCGGCTTAGGTATTTATGATACCATGCAATTTATTAGTCCAGATGTGGCCACCATTTGCACAGGAATGGCAGCAAGTATGGGTGCGATTTTATTGTGTGCAGGTGTGGAGGGAAAAAGAACAGCTTTGAAACATAGCCGTATTATGTTACACCAACCAAGTGGGGCTATTGGTGGTCAAGCATCGGATATTGAAATTACTGCAAGAGAAATTAAAAAATTAAGAAACGAATTGTATGAAGTGATTGCACATCATACCCATAAGGATTTAGCAACTGTGACCAAGGATTGCGACCGAGATTTTTGGATGACTGCAGCAGAAGGAAAGGAATACGGATTAGTGGATGAAGTTTTATTAACGAACCCACGCAAGATTAAAAAATAAAAGAAGAAAAAATAATTGTATGATAGTTACCAACGAATTTTTAATGTCAGAAGAAGACGAACCAAAAGAAAATAAAAAAGAAGATAACGGGCCTGGTTTTTTGAATAAAAAAATGGAGCAAATATTTTTTGAAAAAAGAGCCATTTATTTATGGGGTGTGGTAGATGATAAATCAGCAAAAGATATCGTAACAAAATTATTGTTGTTGGATGCAGACAAATCAGGTGCTGATATTAAATTTTACATCAACAGTCCAGGGGGCGTTGTCACCAGTGGTATGGTTATGTTTGATACTATGAACTTGATCAAAAGCCCAGTACACACTATTTGTATGGGGTTAGCTGCAAGCATGGGTTCCATTCTATTGAGTATGGGAGAAAAAGGGAAGCGTACTATTTTCCCACATGGCGAAGTGATGATTCACCAACCAAGTATTGGTGGCTACTTCCAAGCCACAAGTGCTGATATTGAAATTCAGGCAGAGCAAATCAGAAAAACAAAGGAATTGGGTGCACAAATTTTGGCCGACAACTGCGGTAAAAAAGTGGCACAAGTAATGGCCGACTTTGATAGAGATTATTGGATGAATGCAAAAGAAGCGGTGGAATATGGCATCGTTGATAAAATAGCGAAATCGCTTTAATAAATAAATGATCATGAATAAAGTTGAAGCAATACAATGTTCTTTTTGTGGACGCAAGCGAGAAGAAGTTAAAATTTTGATCGCTGGTCAGGAAGGACATATATGCGAGCATTGTATTGAGCATGCCCATGAAATCATTGTGAAGGAATTTCACCAAAAAAAGGTGGATGGAAAAGCGGGAAACTTGAAAGTACAAAAACCAACAGCCATCAAAGCATTTTTAGACCAATACATTATTGGACAGGATGACGCGAAAAAAATATTATGTGTTGCCGTTTATAATCACTTTAAGAGAATTAATTTACCTGTCACAACAAAGAATGAAGTGGAAATTGAAAAGAGTAATGTGATTATGATTGGTGAAACAGGAACCGGTAAAACCTTATTGGCAAAAACCATTGCAAAATTATTAAACGTTCCTTTTGCGATTGTGGATGCAACTGTATTTACGGAAGCGGGTTATGTGGGTGAAGATGTGGAAAGCATGCTTACCCGTTTATTACAAAACTGCGATTACGATGTGGAAGCTGCGCAAAGAGGTATTGTATACATTGATGAGATTGATAAAATCGCACGAAAAGGCGATAACGCTTCTATCACAAGAGATGTCAGCGGCGAAGGTGTTCAACAAGGCCTATTGAAAATGCTGGAAGGAACGGAGGTTTTGGTACCCCCACAAGGAGGTCGTAAGCACCCGGACCAAAAAATGATCAAAGTGGACACTAAAAATATATTATTTATTTGCGGTGGTGCATTTGACGGTATTGATAAAATTATTGCACGTCGTATCAATACCAACGCCATTGGATTTAGTGTAAACAAGGACGAACAAGAATTACAAAGAAAAAATTTATTACGTTTTGTAAATGCACAGGATATTAAAGCCTTTGGATTGATTCCCGAAATGTTAGGTCGTCTTCCTATTGTTACCCATTTAGAGCCATTGGATGCCGACACTTTAAGAAGTATTTTAACTGAGCCTAAAAATGCATTAATCAAACAATACACGCAGCTATTTGCTATTGAAAAAATCAAATTAACCATTGACAACGACGTTTTTGATTATATCGTAAATAAAGCAATGGAATATAAATTAGGCGCCAGAGGATTAAGAAGTATTTGTGAAAGCTTATTTACACAAGCAATGTATGAAATGCCAGGGACCAATACTACTGAATTTAATGTATCATTAGCCTACGCCAAAAACATGTTTGACAAAAGTAAATTAAGCACTTTAAAAGTGGCTTAATCAAAATCATATTCAAAAAAAGATTAAATCAAATTTTATGCAAGAACTTATTGATCGTTTAGTAAAAGAAACAGGAGTGACACCAGAGCAAGCAAAACAATCTATTGAAACTATCGCAGCGTTTGTAAAAGAAAAATTCCCTATGCTAGGTGGTGCTGTAAATCAAATTTTTAAAGCAGGCGGAAAATAGTCAGCAACAGGCATTGAGCACTTGCTAAAAAGTAAAATCCTCCCGAAGGAGGATTTTCAAGCAAGCAATCGAAAACAAGGAAATTAATCCTAACTCAAACTAATACTTTTTATTTGAGTCTTTGCTTTTTTTTAACAGAATTTATGCAGACTTAGGTGCCAAATTTCCTAGTATATTGCTTTTCAATCACTTATAATAATCTGGCTTTTGAGCCAAAGGGCTTGTTTTTCAGGCAAATCAAATAAAATAACTAGTTCCCGCCAGGAAACTTGGCCTCCCTGCTGTTTTCTCAATTTCAATATTTCATATAGCTGCTGATCTTCAAAAATCCCCAATGATTTCCATTGCGCAAAATTCATCGTACTACTATTAAGCAGGGGTTTAAAGTTTTTCTGCACCAATAAATGGGGGCGCAAATTTTGAAAAGTAGTATCTGCTAAACCATATACTTTTTTTAATTGCAGGGGATGGGTAAAACCCCCCAAATGATTTTTGTAATTGATTATTTGATGGACAATATTCATAGGTAACTTAGTTTTATCATTCCATTCACTCGCATCTGCTTCATTGATGTCGATGGTCCAACTTGCGGACCCGTTATTCATTTTATACTTATATGAATAACTGTAATTTGATTTAAAATTATTCCCTTTATCCCTATAAGGGTTACTCCCCCATTTGCTTTCACTTGACGTTAATTCAATAAATGGAATTAACTGATGCGCGATGAGTGGATCCAACCCATACAACTTAAGCAGATCCTCTTTTTTGTAAAAGCGTCCTCCCTTTTCCCGATAATGCATTAATGTTTTGACTTGCTTTAATGGAATACCTAAATGAATGGCATTTGCACTATCAATGGTATTAGGATCAAATTTAAACAGATGGAGTGTGGGGCTTGCTAAGGGTTTAGTCTTCCTTACTAAATCATTTTTATGGGGCACTAGTAATGCGAATACAATACTCAATGTTAATATTACACCGAGTACGATGATTCCTTTTCGTTCCTTTTCAGAAAAAATAAAATAGGCCTCCCAAGAATTGATCATGTTTGATTTTCACACGAATTAGTGAAAAATGCAAAACACTATAATGCATTAATTCAAATGAGTATAGGTATCATTGTACCTATAGGATGTTAACAGCTAAACCCAAGCCCATCATAGGCCAAATGCATGCCTGAAGGCAAGCTGGCGGTGACTTGATCGTGCAATCCTATTTGGTGGCTAAAGTGAATAAAATACACCGTTGGCACTTTCAACTCAGTTGCCAATGCAATGGCTTGATCCAAATTAAAATGAGTGGGATGATCCTGCTTTCGCAAAGCATTTAAAATTAAAATTTTCGATCCCCTTACTTTTTCTTTTTCTTCCTCTGAAATATAATTAGCATCTGTGATGTAAGATAATTCGCCAATTCTAAATCCAAGTACCGGCATTTCTCGATGCATTACTTGAATGGGTATAAAAGGAATATCTCCTACAGTAAAAGCAGCTTGATCAATGGTATGTATTATCATCTCAGGAAGTCCTACATCTTTTTTTTCCTCAAAAGCATAATAAAAATCTCTTTTGATGGCAATTTGTGTAAGTGCATTTGCGTAAATGGGCATGGACTTATTGGAAAAAAAATTGAATGGCCGAATATCATCTAAGCCAGCATAATGATCGCGATGCGGATGCGTAAAAACGATCGCATCTATTTTTGTTGTTTGCGTGCGCAACATCTGATACCTAAAATCGGGGGTAGTATCAATTACAACCGTGGTGGTCGCACTTTGAATTTTAATACTTGTTCTTAATCTTTTATTAATAGGATCGACTGATTTGCATACTTCACAATCACAGCCTATTAAAGGCACTCCAGTACTTGTTCCTGAACCGAGGATGGTGAAATGTAACAAAATAAATATTTTTAAAACAAATAAACCAAGTCAACCCCTTATTCCGCAGCAGTTAAACTCAACTTTTTGACTTCTTCATACATTTTTTGAGAATGATGCGTCAATTTATCAAATTGAATATCCAATTGTGGAATTAACTCCAATAAGGTATTAATACGTGCTTCAAGGTTTAAGAACTTATTTAAAACCACAATTCTTCTTGTTTCAAGCAAACACCACCCACTTTGAAAATTACCACGCTCATATCTAACTACATATTCAGATTCTCCCAAAATATCTTCCAATTTGTCTAAGGTAGTTTGATTTAATTTCATATTAATCATTTGATTTATAGGGTAATAAGTCGGCACACAAATATAGTTTTTTTGTACTCCAGGCATTTAATTATACGCCGCGAGTTATTCACATTTCGTACCTTTGTAAACACAATATGACTATGGCCACTACCAGCAGAAAAATTATTAACGACCCAGTACACGGATTTATTACGATCAATGATCCGGTTATTGCAGCAATTGTTAGCCACCCCTATTATCAAAGATTAAGGCGTATACAACAAATGGCCTTGGCGCAATTGGTATACCCTGGGGCAGTACATACGCGTTTACACCACTCATTGGGCGCTTATCATTTAATGTGTAATGCCATCACCGAACTAAAAGACAAAGGAATTAACATTACCGATGCAGAGGCGCAAGCTGCAAAAGCAGCCATCTTATTACATGATATTGGACACGGCCCTTTTTCACACGCACTTGAAAATGTAATTTTAAAAGGAGTGACCCATGAGGATTTATCGCTTTTAATTATGCAAGCTTTAAATACCGAAAACGACGAAGCACTCAAAGGAAAATTAACATTGGCCATTCAAATTTTCACCAATCAATATCCTAAAAAGTTTTTACACCAATTGATAAGTGGGCAGCTAGATGTGGATCGTTTGGATTATTTGTCACGTGATAGTTTCTTTACTGGCGTTAGTGAAGGGGTCATTGGTTACCAACGCATTTTGAAAATGCTAACAGTACATGACAATGAATTAGTGGTAGAGGAAAAAGGAATCACTAGCGTTGAAAAGTTTTTGGTATCACGCCGATTAATGTATTGGCAGGTATATATGCACAAATCGGTCGTGGCTGCCGAAAATATGTTGGTTAAAATAATTGAACGTGCACAATGGTTACTAGCACAAAAAGACGATGCCATTAAAACAGGCACCGTACTAGATTATTTTTTAAGCGAATTTACTGGCAAATTAGCCGATGTTGATTTAAATGCCTATTGCCAATTAGATGATACAGATATCTTAAGTGCTATTAAAAAATGGCAGCACCACCAAGATCCAGTCATTTCCCTTTTATGCAACCGATTATTAAATCGAAAGTCATTTAAGTGCAAGATGCAAGACAAACCAATAAACGCTAGCGAATGGGAGGCCGCCTATTCATTAGTTAAAGCAAAGTTCCCGATGAATGAGAAGGACCTATCTTTTCTTTGTTTTAAAGGGGAAGCCACCAACACATTATATAAAAATGATGGAGAAACTATTAAAATTTTGCTAAAAACCGGTCAAATAAGCACTATTTCACAAATTCAAAACGCTTTAATCAACGAAAGTCTCTCCGCCCCGGTGAAAAAATTTTACATTTGCTTGCTTAACGAATAACCCCTCATTCAATCCCTAGCGCATGCTACAATTTACTGCACAACAAATAGCTTTAATGATCCAAGGTCAAGTGGAAGGGGACGCGTCTGTTGTAGTAAATAATTTTGGCAAAATTGAAGAAGCAAAAAAAGGAGATATTTCCTTTTTAGCCAATCCCAAATACGAGGAATTTTTATACACTACGCAAGCATCTATTGTTATTATTAATACCTCCTTGGTATTGAAAAAAAATATTTCGGCTACCCTTATTAAGGTACCTGATGCCTATGCTGCATTTGCAACTTTACTTACCAAGTATCAGGAATTAAAAGCACAACAATTACAAGGAATAGAGCAGCCCTCCTTTATTGCACCTTCGGCTAAAATGGGTAAGAACCACTATATCGCTGCATTTGCGCATATTGGAAATAATGTAAGCATGGGAGATGATGTTAAAGTTTATCCGAATGTGGTAATTGGAGAAAATGTAAGCATTGGTAATAATGTGGTGTTACATCCAGGTGTTATTATTTATTCCGATTGTGTGATTGGGAATAATGTAACCATCCATTCAAATGCCGTTATTGGAAGTGATGGTTTTGGATTTGCCCCAACGGCGGATGGCAGTTTTCAAAAAGTACCGCAACTAGGAAATGTAGTTATTGAAGATAATGTGGAGATCGGATCCAATACCACGATTGATCGTGCAACCATGGGTTCCACTTTTATCCGTAAGGGTGTGAAATTGGATAATCTAATACAGATTGCACATAATGTAGAGATTGGAGAAAATACTGTCATTGCCGCGCAATGTGGTATTAGTGGCAGTACCAAACTCGGTAAAAGCGTCATGATGGGTGGGCAAGCTGGCGCATCTGGTCACTTATTAGTGGCCGACGGGGTGAAGATTGCTGCCCGGAGTGGGCTTACCAAAAGCATCAAACAGGCCAATTTAGTGGTCACTGGCTACCCTGCTGGCGAGCATGCCGCGACCTTAAGAACGCAAATTCAAGTAAAAAACCTGCCATTATTGGAGAAAAGGGTCAAGGAACTTGAAATATTAGTGCAACAACTAGCCCAAAAAGGCTAATTCAACCTAATTTTACTCAAAATCATTGCTTTACATTAGCGAAGCATTAAACAAAAAAGCATGGATCAAAACTTTAATCCCGATAAGCAACACACTTTAAGCAAAAGTATCAGCATTAGTGGCACCGGTTTGCATACTGGGGTATTGGTGGATATGACCTTGACTCCAGCTAACCCAGGTTACGGAATCCAATTTCAAAGAGTGGATTTACCCAATAAGCCAACCATTAAAGCGGATTGCGATTTAGTCACAGATACTAGCCGCGGAACCACCTTGCAGGTGGGTGATGTAAAAATTAGTACTGTTGAACATATTTTAGCTGCCCTAGTTGGGATGGGTGTTGATAATTTATTGATTGAAGTGAATGGTCCTGAGATTCCAATTATCGATGGCAGCTCAAGCCCGTTTATAGAAAAAATAGAAGCCGCTGGAATTTTAGAACAGGATGCTGCAAAAGCATGGTACAGTATTGATGAAAATATTTTTCACTACGACGATGAAAAGCGTGTTGAAATGGTTGCGCTTCCATCACTTGATTATCAAATTACCACACTGATTGATTTTAATAGTCCAGTTTTAGGAACACAACATGCAGCATTAAAAACGATTAAAGATTTTAAAGCCGAGATTGCCCCTTGTCGTACTTTTTGTTTTTTACATGAATTAGAAACCTTACTTGAAAACGATTTGATTAAAGGCGGCGATATTAATAACGCAATTGTGGTGGTGGATAAACCTGTATCAACAGCGGAGATGAGCCGATTGGCAAAAGTATTTAAGCGTGATAAAATTGAAGTGAAAAGCGAGGGCTATTTAAATAATTTGGAATTAAGATTCCCGAACGAACCTGCAAGACACAAACTGTTAGACGTGGTAGGTGACTTAGCATTAATTGGTTATCCAATTAAAGCACGCATTATTGCCAATCGTCCGGGGCATAGTAGCAATGTGGAGTTTGCTAAAAAAATTAAGCAGTACATAAAAAAGAATAAGCACGTTAAGGATGTTCCAGTGTATAATCCTGCAGAAACGCCTGTGTTTAATTTAGAACAAATTGAAAAAACATTACCGCACAGACATCCATTTTTATTTATTGATAAAATCATTGAATTAACAGACACGATGATTGTAGGGGTAAAAAATGTTACTTTCAATGAATGGTTTTTCCCTGGTCACTTTCCAGGAAACCCAGTCATGCCAGGTGTTTTACAAATTGAAGCATTGGCGCAAACGGGTGGTATCTTGTGTATCAATGCCATGCCTAAAGGACAATACGATACTTACTTTTTAAAAATTGATAATTGCAAATTCAAACAAATGGTAAAACCAGGTGATACCATGTTGTTGAAAATGGAATTAACCTCCCCTATTCGTCGTGGCATTTGCGAAATGAGAGGTACGGTATATGTTGGAGGCAAAGTTGCTACCGAAGCTGATTTAGTAGCACAAGTAATTAAAAGAGCAGAATAAAAAAGAAGAAAAATTATGACACATCCATTTACCTATATTGATCCTAATGCAAAAATTGCATCCAATGTGAAAATTGATCCATTCACCGTGATTCATGGTGATGTGGTTATTGGAGAAGGAACATGGATTGGCAGTAGTGTAACAATAATGAATGGCACTAAAATTGGGAAAAACTGCCGCATATTTCCAGGGGCGGTGATTGGTGCTGATCCACAGGATTTGAAATTTAACGGTGAAAAAACAAATGTTGAAATTGGGGATAATACCACCATACGTGAATTTGTAACCATCAACCGAGGAACTTCGGATCGTTGGATTACCAAAGTAGGCAACAACTGTTTAATCATGGCGTATAGTCATATCGCGCACGATTGTATCATTGGCAATTATTGTATTTTAAGTAATAGTGTACAAATTGCAGGACATGTTACCTTGGGCGATTACGCTTGGATTGCAGGTGTGAGTGCGGTACACCAATTTGTAAACATTGGTCAGCATGCGTATATCGCAGGAGGAAGTTTGGTAAGCAAGGATGTGCCTCCATATATTAAAGCGGTGCGCAATCCATTGAGCTATGGCGGTGTGAATAGTGTTGGATTAAAAAGAAGGGGATTTGATTTGGAAAAAATTAATCATATCCTTGATATCTACAGATACATTTTTAGTAAAGGAATGAATACAACGCAAGCATTAGAATTTATTGAGGAAGAAATTCCTGCAACTGATGAACGCGATGAAATTGTAACTTTTATTAGAGAAAGCGGCAGAGGTGTTATTAAAAGATTCGGCAAGGGTGTCGTTGAAGAAGATTAATCCATATGCAAATTAGCTTACAACAAGCCAGCAAGAGATTCAATAAAGAATGGATTTTCAGAAATCTAGATTATACATTTGAGCTTGGACAACATTATGCACTTATTGGCAATAATGGTTCAGGGAAAAGCACTTTACTTCAAATTATAGCAGGCTATAGTAGCTTAACCAAGGGTTCTATTCATTGGAGTGACAATGACCATACTACTATTTTTCAACAAATTAGTTTTGCTGCGCCTTATTTAGAATTAGTAGAGGAATTTACCACGATAGAACAATTTGAATTTCATGCTACTTTCAAAACATTACAATCAGCTATATCTGTCAATGATATCATTGAACGCATTGGATTAAAAAATTCAGCGCACAAACAAATCAGGTATTTTAGTAGCGGAATGAAACAAAGATTAAAATTAGCATTGGCAATATTATCTGACACCCCCTTGTTATTATTAGATGAACCTTGTAGCAATTTGGATAAGGAAGGTTATCAGCTTTACGCCGAACTCATTCAACAATTTGCACAACACAAATTAATAATTGTGGGGAGCAATGACCCGCAGGAATATGCATTTTGCCAACAGCAACTAAACTTAATGGACTACAAAAAAGCCTAGCTTTTACTCGCGATCAATAAGTTCAAATCCGTATACTTTAAATTGAATTTTTCACTGATATAAAAATCAGTCAAAGCACCTTTGTATAAATAAATACCCTCTCTAAGATGAATTTGGTGCCAAATAATTTCAGACAATCCACCCAAATCTCCAATTTGTACTAACAAAGGCATCAATACATTACTAATCGCCTGGCTAGCGGTGCGCGCAAAGCCACTTGGTATATTGGGAACACCATAATGAATCACGCCATGTTTTATTCTAATAGGATTTTCATGGTTGGTCAATTCACTGGTTTCAAAACAACCACCGCGATCAATCGCAACATCAATTATGATACTACCTGGTCGCATCGCTGCAACCATGTCCTCCGTGACTACAATGGGTGCACGACTAAAGTCATTTCGCAAGGCACCTACAGCAACCTCACAGGTTTTTAATTGTTTCGCTAATATTTTAGGTTCCAATACCGAGGTCCAAACTCTTTGTCCTAAATTATTTTGAAGTCGTTGCAATCTTGAAACATTGTTATCAAACACTTTTACTGAAGCACCTAAGGCTAGTGCATTACGCGTAGCAAATTCGCCAATAATATCAGCCCCGATAATGACTACTTTGGTCGGCGGAACCCCACTGACACCCCCTAATAATACCCCTTTGCCTTGGTTAAAATTACTCAAGTACTGACCCGCAATTAACATCACGGCACTACCTGTAATTTCCCCCATGCTTCTTAGAATAGGATAGTTTTGATTTTCATCTTTAATATTTTCAATGGCGAGTGCGGTGATTTTTTTGGCCATTAATTTTTCCATCAACCCTTTTTCTAATGCAGTTAAATGCAAAGGAGAAATTATGGTTTGGTTCATTTGTAAAAAAGGCAAATCCGCTTCCACCGGAGGAGCTGTTTTAACTAATATGGGGCATTTGTAAACTTCGGCTTTGTCAAATACAATTTTAGCACCCGCTTCGGAATAATCCATATCGCTATACCTACTGCCTTCACCCGCATTGTGTTCCATTAAAACCTCATGGCCATTCGCTACTAAAACACTCACCGCCTCGGGGATTAAACCAATTCTGTTTTCTTGAAATGCAATTTCCTTTGGAATACCAATCATCAAAGGTTTACTCCTAAACTTAATATCTAAAACCTCCTCCTGTGTTTCATATGTAATGGAACTATCAATTTGGGGCTTTAAAGTACTCATATGAACAAAATTTTAATGAAGATACAAAATTTGGATGGACAACTTAGGGTATAAAAATACGTCGGTGTTCGGGACCCAATATTTCAATTTCAATATGCAGGGCATCCGAAGAAATTAAGTTGATTGCTTTTTCAGGCCATTCGATAAAGCAATAGTCCGAATCGGCCATGGCCATTTCAACCCCTGCCCTACGTGCATCTCCGTCGTTTTCTAAACGATACCAATCCATATGATAAATCACTTTCCCAAGGCCTTGATACTCATTCATGATCGCAAAAGTGGGGCTGTTGACTCTATCCTGCACCCCGAATATCTTACAAAGTGCAGTGATCAAAGTTGTTTTCCCTGCACCCATGGGCGCGTGAAAAGCCCACACAGATTGTGTGCCGAATTTCTTCATTAGGCTTTGCGCTACATCGTCGATTTGCGCTAAAGTGTAAATCATATCCATGTTGCAAAGATAAGTGAACATATACAATGTTTAAAAGGGTATTAATGCTTTATTATATGGGCAAAATGCTTCGTATCTTTACCCTATAAATGGTTTAAATATGGAATCAGTTCAATGGAAAGTAGATGGCATGAGTTGTACCAATTGTGCCTTATCCATACATAAATATTTACAGACAAAAGGAATTACTGAACCCAAGGTAAATTTCATGGAAGGTGAAGTGCAATTTGACATGCCCGAAAATGTAACCAAGGAAACAATTATCAAAGGCATTCAAGGATTAGGTTATAAAGTAAGAGGACAGGAGGAAGCAGGCGCTAAAAAAAAGTGGTTGGATAACAATGGAGAACGTGCACTTTTTAGTTTTGTATTTACCCTACCCCTTTTGATACATATGTTACCAGGGGTACATATTCATTGGTTGATGAATCCCTATGTGCAACTTGGTTTTACACTCCCTGTATTTATTGTAGGCATGGGTTATTTTGGTAAAAGTGCCTGGCATAGTATTCGCGGCGGTATTCCGAACATGAATGTACTGGTCGCCATTGGCGCACTCGCCTCTTTCGGATATAGCTTGTATGGCACGCTGATGGAATTAGGTGTTGGATTTGCCTATTACGAAACCACCGCCACCATTATCACTTTGGTGTTTTTTGGTAATTATATGGAAGATGCAAGCATACAATCCACACAACGTGCATTAAAAGATTTAGTGAAGGCGCAAAAAGTAATGGCGAATATGATTGTGTTTGATGAAAATCACAAAGAAATTATTTTTAATGTAGAAAGTACCACCTTAAAAGTGGGCGATATAATTTTAATTAACTCGGGCGAGACCGTTCCGATGGATTCAAAAATATTATGGGGCGAAGCGAACGTCAATGAATCCATTGTAACTGGCGAAAGCGTACCCGTGCAACGCAAAAAAAATGAATTACTATTAGGCGGAAGCACTATACAAGATGGTAGTCTTAAAGCATATGTAACAGCAGTTGGCGATGATACGGTACTTGCCAATATATTAAAAATGGTGAAAGCAGCACAGGGTGAAAAACCACCCGTACAAATTTTAGCCGATAAAATAAGTGCGGTATTTGTTCCCTTGGTATTGAGTATTGCTGTTGCCACATTGGTATTAAATTATTTTTTTGCACATAATGCATTAGGTGAAAATATTGGCTTTGGAGAAAGCATGTTGCGCGCCATCGCCGTATTGGTAATATCCTGTCCTTGTGCTATGGGCTTGGCTACACCTGCAGCTATTGCGGTTGGCTTGGGACGAGGCGCGCGCAATGGGGTACTGTTTAAAAATGCGAAAAGTTTAGAAACATTTAAAGATATCAAGCAAGTTGTTTTTGATAAAACCGGCACTTTAACCACTGGGCATTTTTCAGTGGCACAATTTAAAATATTGGATGGTACAAGCGAAGCTGATTTTAAATCATTGGTGTATGCTTTAGAAAAATACTCAAACCACCCTATCGCAAAATGTATCAGCTTGGAATGGAAAACAAATACTGCCATCAACTGGGCTAAAATTGAAGAAGTGAAAGGCATGGGGATTAAGGCTACCGACAAGGAAGGCAATCAATATTGGGCAGGCTCATTCAAAACCTTAGTCGATCAAAACTACAAGGAGGATTCGCACAATATTTATGTTCAAAAAAATAACCAACTCCTCGGTTGGATTGATGTGGAAGATGAAATAAGGCCGGATGCAAAATTAGTCATTGAAACTTTACACCAACAAGGCGTTCACACCATTTTATTAAGTGGTGACCGACAATCCAAATGTGATAAAATAGGAAAATCATTAGGCATACAAGAAATTATTGGCGAACAAAGCCCAGTAGACAAATTAACACAGCTTGATAATTTTGTAAAAAAATATCCTACGGCAATGGTGGGTGATGGCATTAATGACGCACCGGCACTGGCCAAAGCAACCATTGGTATTTCATTAAGCAATGCATCACATATTGCCATACAAACCGCACAGGTTATTTTAATGAATCAAGGATTGAAAAATTTACCAATGGCATTGGGTTTGGGTAAACGGACTTATGAAACCATTAAGGAAAATTTGATTTGGGCATTCTCTTATAATATTATTGCCATCCCTGTTGCAGCTTTGGGTTTATTAGGTACTTGGGGACCCACTTATGGCGCATTAATTATGGGATTGAGTGATGTGGTTTTGGCATTAAATTC
>Ga0209768_10000400_pt1 | contig 30296 bp, 18 predicted proteins | sample LauGreSBDMM110SD_3_FD_187564 | JGI IMG/M metagenome (GOLD analysis project Ga0209768, IMG submission 187564) | Freshwater lake microbial communities from Lake Michigan, USA - Sp13.BD.MM110.SD (SPAdes) (version 2) | ecosystem: Environmental > Aquatic > Freshwater > Lake | place: Lake Michigan... | reverse complement strand
CACCTTCTTACCTAATAGAAAGAAGGTAGATCAATTAGCAGTTACAGCAAATCAAATCATTGATGATATCCTTAAAGGTTAATCTCTTTATTTTCACAAATCAAATGACCAAACAAACCTGCATTGATGAACTGATTGAAACATTTAAGGATCGTCTTGAGTATTTAATTTGCACAGAGGATTATGATAGTGCCAGTGCAATTTATTCTGAATTTCTTGTGAATGGAATTGAACCTGAATATAGTGAATACGTCTGGTTATTTGTCCCAAACCTTTCTCTCAAATGATCTCTTCAACAGCAACAGTGTTTATGATACAATACCAAGTTCCTTATCCATCAGAGGGATTGCTAGAAGAGTGGAGAACTCAATCGTTTAGTAGTATGAAAGAAGCACTGTCAATGATAAGGTTCTATCAATCATGTGGGTCTCCCGCAAAGATGATTTAGAATACTTAATTCTTATTATTAACTCACTTCATTCATTACTCAAATGACTATCCGTTTCACTCAAGACATTCACACAAAGCAAACTGTTTATGTAGTATGTGATCTCTCTGGTCAGTGTATATTACTGACTACATTTATCTGTGATGCGATTGCTAAAGTACAAGAAATGTAATATGTGTGTCTGCTATTGATGTAATTAGAAATCATTAATTAATGTTAATTAAAACATATGTGTTATATTGTGTTATTATAGTATAATGACTGTTATTATAGAGTATTATAAGTTCTTATTGTCTTCTAAGCCTGTTAATTATAACACAGCACAGTTTATTTGTCAAGTGTTTCCAAGGGATTATAAGATTTCCGACACATTCTGAGACACTTGACGACCCCCGACTTCGTGTGTTATAATGACTTCGTGGACTGAGATAATAACTTCGTGCATCTGTGAGTATGATACTACTTCGTCCTGTGGAAAAGTAGTTTTCCACAGGTTGTTCGTGGTAGTATAGAGTATAAGAACTGTTCGTTGTAATAGTTTTCCACAGGTTTAGAAGTAGTTGTAGTATTTGCAAGGGTTTATAAGATTTACCCTGTGGAAAACTCTCATAAACCTGTGGAAAACTTCTATCATCCTGTGGAAAACTCTTTGTTTACCTGTGGAAAACTCTTTGTTTACCTGTGGAAAACTACACAAACCTGTGGAAAACCTCATAAGATTGTGGAATACCTGTGGAAAACTCTTCGTTTACCTGTGGAAAACTTCTATCGTCCTGTGGAAAACTCTCAGTTCTCATAATTCTAGTACCCCCGGTACAGTTATTTCACATACCCCGGGTATAGTTTATATTAAAATCAATCAATTTAAAATAATAATCAACATTTTGTAGTTCGTGTAAAGTATTATACAGCACTGTTTTGACAGTTATATTCAACGTTGTTTGTTTGTTATTATAAACCGATGCCTAAAGTGAAAACCGCAAACTACCCTAACCTACAAAGGTTCCAAACCGAGAGAGTATATAAGAGTCCATTTTAGATTTCAAAGATACTTACCATCTTATAAAAAAAAATTCCGAGGAAAAAAATATACAAAAAAAGAAGGCACCATAAAAATATTTGTGTATATATATTTTTTAAGTATCAAGATAAAAAGATGAAATTAGAATTTGACGAATTTGAAAAAGATCTACTAATTGAAACAGTTCATCATAGGTTGGACACAGATAAGGTATTAATAATTAACAATTCACTAAAAGGAGAACTCACAGAGTTACTCCGAAAGATAGAAGAAGATGAATACTTATAATATTGAGGTAAAGGGTGTAAGTATATTAGATCAAATCCCTCAGAATGATTTACAAGAGAATCTGAAACTTATCAGAGGACTTGTATGGACTTCTGGGGGAAATGATAAAGATATTGAAGTTATTCTAAATAAATCGAAATCACCTTGCAATAATTGAATTGTGGTGATATAATATAAACGTTGGGGATTTTAATTTTTATGGCAAAAGGATTTACAGTTAAAGCAAAGGCACCATTAAGTACATCATCAGATGGTGAATTTAATTTACAGGCAGCTAAAGAATCAATTAAAGGAAAGTCTATTGTATTTTGTCTTCCAGGTCGTGGAGTATCATATACATATTTGAAAAATTTTGTTCAGTTATGTTTTGATCTTGTGCAGAATGGTGCAAGCATTCAAATATCACAGGATTATTCTTCCATGGTAAACTTTGCACGTTGCAAATGCCTTGGTGCAAATGTACTACGAGGACCAAAGCAAGTTCCATGGGATGGAAAATTGAATTATGATTATCAATTATGGATTGATAGTGATATTGTATTTGATACTGAAAAGTTTTATCGTCTTGTAGCAATGGATAAAGACATCGCAGCAGGTTGGTATATGACTGAAGATGGTCATACTACCTCAGTTGCTCATTGGTTAGAGGAGGACGATTTTAGGGGCAATGGAGGAGTCATGAATCATGAAACTGGAGATACAATGAGCAAGAGGCGCAAATCATTTACAGTTGATTATACGGGATTTGGATGGGTACTGATTAAAAAAGGAGTATTTGAAAATCTCGAATACCCTTGGTTTGCTCCTAAGATGCAAGTATTTGAATCTGGAGAAGTTCAAGATATGTGTGGAGAAGATGTTTCTTTCTGTTTAGATGCAAAAGAAGCAGGATTTGAAATCTGGTGTGATCCACAGATTCGTGTAGGTCATGAAAAGATGAGAGTGATTTGAGAATATAAATGCATATGCATAAACTTCTCTCAGAACTTTCTCATCTTCTTTCATAGGATTAAACTATAAGAACTTACTTATTTTGTAAGTTCTTATAGTTCTTATAGTTCTTATAAAAAATTCGTCAAAAACCGTTTCTTAAACATAAGAGGAAAATAAAAAAATGGCTTTAAATAAAAAAGAAGCAAAAATCGAAAGCACTCCAAAAAACACTAGTCAGGGGCAAGGAAAAAATACTAGATATTCAAAAACAAGCCGTAATGATTCTAGAAAAAAATATAGAGGTCAAGGTAAAGGATGAGTTGCTTAATTACTAATTTACCAGCCCAAAAAGTATGGGTACGTAAAGAATATCTTTTAGACCTAAAAGATGGACATGGAGAATTCGTAGAAGGTGTTTGGATATCGGCAAAATCTATACCTGGACGTGCTTTTTATTTTGAAACATATTTACCAGAATATGCGGCAATGTTCGATAAATTACCAATTTCTGCTTTTTTGTCTCGTCCACAATTACCAGATCCAGACTTAGATTTGCAAAATTTACAATTTTGGAATTGTATGGATTATGGGGTAACAAATATACATAAACAATTTATTGGATCGATGCATTGGAAAATTTATACTCGTAATTTTGGAGAAATTAGCGGATCATATATTTCAACATTAGATAATTATCACGAAGGAGCAGATCAAATCGATTATAGTGTAAGCGAAATACCACAAGAACACAAATCATTCAATTTAATTGAACTTCAAAATGGACAGTATGCATTATATCCAAATAATCGTTGTCGTATTTACGATGTATCATTAACTCCAACAAATGCAAAAACTCCAGATTTTAAAGTGTCAACTCAATATTTTGAAGTTGAAAATGATATAAGTTGGGGTAGACTTGGAGACACTGATGAATATTTTTACCAAACTATAGAAGAAAAACATAATAAATAGATTTTTTCACTAGACCGAAAATTGAAAAAATTTTCAATGGGTACTCACCTCCTTTTGGAGGTATACGATATAGATTTTAATCTCCTGAATGATAGTGATATTATTCGGGAGATTATGGTACGTGGAATCGAACGTGCTAAAATGACAATACTAAATATTTTTTCTCATCGTTTTATTCCTCAAGGTTGCACTATCGTAATTGCACTTGCAGAAAGTCATGTCTCTTGTCATACTTGGCCAGAAAATGGATGCCTAACAGTAGACATTTACACTTGCGGTGAAGGAAATCCAAAAATTATTGCAATTGAACTTTTAAAATATTTTAATTCTTGCAATTATAACATAAGAAATATAAATCGTTAAATATATTTGGAGATAGAAACCTCCATCATAAAAGTTCTGTTTTATTTTTAAAACAGGAGAAAAATGTCTAATTTACCAGTCGATAGAGACAAAGAATATATGCGTCAAATGTGGGGAACTACACATTTGATTACGGATTATAAAACAGAACCGCCAAAAAGAATCATTCAAGAAATTATGCATGATTTGGCACCCAATCATGATTTAAAAAAACAAACTGATCTTCATGAAAAAATTCGTAATGATGAGGATTATGATGATTGGGAATATGGAACGGAACCAAATTATGGAAAAACTTGGTAAAAAGTATTATAGATATATAAAGGCGAAAAACAAATGAATGGCAGTAACAATTTCTCGTAGTTTTAAAGATATCAGTTTATCTTTTGCGAAACATCCAGTTACTAATGATTTGGTTATTTTAAAAAATGAAGATGCTATTAAAAAATCTGTTATAAATCTTGTTAGGACTCGTTTAAATGAAAGATTTTTTAATGATTTATTAGGAACATCAGTTGATAATACATTATTTGAAGTAGGAGATTCTGACACATTCTCCTTTTTGGAAGAAGAAATTACAACTTTATTGAATAACTTTGAACCAAGAATTAATCTAAAAAGTGTTTTACTTGAATTTATAGAAGATTTAAATAATTTAAATATAAAAATTTCATATGATATTGTTGGATTGCCTTTTCCTATTCAAAATATAGAATTTATTTTACAACCAACTAGAGTATAATGGCATTTAATCAGTTTACTAATTTAGATTTTAATGATTTACGTGCTCAGATTAAAGACTATCTGAGATCAAATTCTAATTTTACTGACTTCGATTTTGAAGGATCAAATTTTTCCGTCCTGATTGATACTCTTGCATACAATTCATATATTACTGCATATAATACTAATATGCAAGCAAATGAAGCATTTTTAGATAGTGCAACATTAAGAGAAAATGTAGTTTCTCATGCTCGTAATATTGGTTATGTGCCTCGTTCAAAAAGAGCTTCCAAAGCAAAAATAAATTTTTCAGTAAATACGCAATCATATCAATCTAAAACAGTAACATTAAAGGCAGGTCCAGTTGCATTAGGAGCAGTTCAAGATGGTAATTATATATTCTCAATACCATCTGAGGTAACAGTCTCCGTAAATAATTTAAATGAAGCAATTTTTAATAATTTAGATATTTACGAAGGATCTTATTTAACAAAACAATATACAATTGATTATAGTCAATCAAATCAAAAATTTATAATACCAAATTCAAATGTAGATACATCAACAATTCGTGTGACTACAACTGGTACTACAACTGAAGTATATTCATTATATGAAAATTTTATAAATGTAGATAAAACATCTAAATTATTTTTAATTCAAGAAATTGATGATGAGAAATATCAAATTTTATTTGGTGATGATCTTATAGGAAAAAAACCAAAAAACGGCAGTGTAATTAATATTTCTTATATTGTAACTAATGGAAAATCCGCAAATGGATCTGCAAACTTTACTTTTTCTGGAAATATTAAAGATAATAACGGAAACAATATTACAAGTGGCATTTCTTTAGTTACTACACTAGTATCATCAGAAAATGGAGATGATATTGAAACGATAGACTCAATCAAATATCTTGCACCAAGAGTATATGCTTCTCAATATAGAGCTGTAACTGCAAATGATTATAAAGGTTTAATTCCTTTTCTTTATTCGAATGTAGATTCGGTGACTGCATATGGTGGTGATGAACTGACACCACCACAATATGGAAAAGTTTTTATTTCAATCAAACCAAGAAATGGAAATTTTCTATCAGAAATTACAAAAAATGAAATTAAGAAAAAACTAAAACAATATTCAATTGCTGGGATTAAACCGGAAATTATCGATTTGAAATACTTATATGTCGAAATTGATTCTACAATTTATTATGACACATCATTTACTTCTGATCCTGTTTTGCTCAAAAATCAAGTTTTAAATAGTTTAAGTTTTTATTCAAATTCTTCTGATGTAAATAATTTTGGAGGAAGATTTAAATACAGTAAATTAAATACAATAATTGATAATACTAATCGAGCAATTACTTCAAATATCACTAAAGTTAGAATGAGAAGAGATCTTTCGGCAGAACTGAATAAGTTTGCTACATATGAAATATGTTTTGGAAATAAATTTCACCAAAAAACAGAAAAATATAATATCAAATCTTCAGGATTTAATATTAAAGATGTTGCAGACACCTTATACTTGACTGATTCTCCAAATGATTCTTTAACTGGAAATATAATATTTTTTAAACTTGTAAATAATATTCCAACAATTGTATCTTCGAATGCAGGAACAGTTGATTATTTAAATGGAGAAATCAAATTAAATATAGTAAATATTTCATCAACATCATTGCCAAATAATACAATAGAAATACAAGCAATGCCAGAATCAAATGATATACTTGCGTTAAAGGATATTTATTTAAAAATAGATATGTTTAATACTGTGGTAAATACTATACAAGATGTAATCAGTTCAGGAGAAAATACTTCTGCTACTGAATATGCATCAACATCGAGTTATTTAAACGGATACTATACAAGATAAGATGACGGAAATCAAAAGAATAAAAATCAATCACATTTTAGATTCACAAATTCCTGAATTTTTGAATGAGGAATCACCACTTTTTCAGGAATTTTTAGATCAATATTATACATCACAGGAACATCAAACAGGAATAGTAGACTTATCATCTAATATTCAAAAATATAAAAAAATACAAAATTTTAATAGTGAAACATTAATAGATCTAAATGTTCCTTCGATATTAACAGATGATGTTTTATCTTTTGATGATACTATTTCCGTATCTCATACAATTGGATATCCAAGTAAATATGGATTAATTAAAATTGATAATGAAATTATTACTTATACAGGAATAACAACAAATAAATTTACTGGGTGTATTCGTGGATTTAGTGGTATCGATAGTTTAGAAAAAGATAATAATCCAGGACTTTTAAATTTTTCAATTACTGAAGCATCTGAACATAAAAAAGATACACCTTTACAAAATTTAAATTTTATATTCTTCTTTGAAATATTTAAAAAATTTAAATATCAGTTTTTGCCTGGTTTTGAAGAAAGAAATCTTTCTCCTAATATTTCTTTGGGAAATATTTTATCAAGAGCAAAGGATTTTTATTCTTCAAAAGGAACATCACAATCTTTTAAAATTCTTTTTTCGATATTATATGGATCAGAAATAGAAACAATAAATCCTCAAGAATATATGTTGAGTCCATCTGACAGTAATTATTTTGTAACAAAAAATATTTTAGTTGAAAAAATTTCTGGGAAAAATGCTACTTCATTAAAGGGCGAAACATTAAATCAATTTATAAGTGGAATTGGTACAGTTACTGCTGCTATCTATAATGTTGAGTATAGGCCAATACGGGATAAAGATTTTTATGAAGTATCTTTAGATTCTACATCTTTTACTGGAAACTTTGAAATTACAGGATCAACTAAAGTAGTTGAAACTGTTCTTGCATCAAATAATACAATTACTGTCGATTCTACAGTTGGATTTGCACAGTCAGGAACAATTATTGCACAAAAAACAGATTTAACACAATTAAATTTATCATATACAGATAAAACGAGTACTCAATTTTTAAATGTTACTGGTATTGACCAAACTTTAAATTTTGGAGACTTTATTTACGAAAGCAAATTAGCATATGCATATGACAACCAATCAGATACACCATCTTTAAATGAATTTAGAATTATTAGTGTAATTGATAAAATTGATACTAAAAATTCTTCTGGATTAAAAATTGGAGATAAAATATCACTCAGTTCTTTTGGAAAAAACTTATCAGGAAATACAAATTTTGATAGTTGGATTTATAATATACCAACATATCATAATATAAGTGGAATAACATCTAATGCTGCTGGTAGTTATACCATAACATTAAAAGATAATATTAAATTTTACAAAGATGAAAAGGTTATTATTAATATTGCAACCACAATTCCAAAAAATATACCTGCAAAAATTACGGGTATTACAAATTCTACTATAATTGGTTTAGAAGCAAGTGAAAGTGGATTCGATATTTCGGATGTTAATAAAATTAGAATTCAAAAAACAATTAATAAAACTAATTTTTTAAATTTTATTGGTATATCAAGTATAAATTCAGCAATTCAAAATACTTATATCGACAAAGAAGGAAAATATTTATATGTAACAACTTCTGGTTTTCCAAATTATGAAATTAGTTCTACAGATACAAAAAAAGTTGTTCCTATAGGAACAGGGTCAACTACAATTTTGAAAATAATTAATCATAATTTATCATCTGGAGATAAAATTTATTATGATCCAAAAACTTCTGTAGGAATTGAAACTGGAATTTATTTTGTAAAAAAAATCAATGACGAGAATATATCATTATCCTATAGTGATAATAACTTATTTGCTGAAGAATATATTAATGTTGGTATTGCAACCACAAATGGTTTTATCTTTAAACTTGGTTATGAAAATAAAACTATTAAAGATCAAAAAATATTAAGAAAATTTAATTTAACCGACAATCTTAATTATTTTGATAATGAAACTAGCAGAACCACATTCAATAGAAATCTTGGATTATTTATTAATGGCGTAGAGTTATATTCACCTACTCTATTTGATGAGAATATTTATTATGGAAAAGTAGATTCGATCCAAATAACAAATCCAGGAAAAAATTATGATGTAATAAATCCTCCCGAATTAATTATAAGTGATTCTGTAGGTATTGGTTTAAACATAAAAAACATTGGATCTGAATGTAAAGCAAATTTAATTCTTTCTGGATCATTAAAAGAAGTACAAATAAATTCTCCAGGAATTGGATATGTCAAAAAACCAATATTAACTTTAATGGGTGGTAATGGTTCTGGTGCAGTATTAGAACCCAATTTAGTTAAAACAAATATTACTGCAATATTTAAATCAGATTCAGAATCGATTGATACCTCTACAGATACAATAACATTTATAAGTAATCACAATTTTGTTAATTATGAAGAAATAGTATATCATTCAAATGGAAATACAGTTGTTCCTGGACTAATAGAGAACTCAAAATATTTCGTAAATATTATAAATCCAAAACAAATCAAATTACATAAAAATATATCAGACGTTTTAGTAGGAATTGCCACTATTAATATTACTGGTATAAGTTCTGGATTTCATGAATTTAGGACTCTTAATATTAAAAATATTATTAATAAAATTTATGTAAAAAATCCAGGTTCTGGATATTCAAATAGATTAGTTAAAGTATCCTCTGTTTCATATCCGTCTTTGGATTATCAAATTTCTGGGATTAGTACATTTGATGATTACATTTTTGCCAAAATGCATGGATTTAAAAATGGTGATTTTGTTATATATTCTCATACTGGTACTTCAATATCTGGATTATCCACTACTACAGAATATTATATTACAATTATTGATAAAGATAAATTTAAACTATCTGATGCTGGTATTGGAACTACATCAACTAATTTAAATTATATTAATAAAAAATACACTAAATTTAATTCTTTAGGAGTTGGTACGCACACATTTGCATATCCTCCAATTAGTATTAAAATAGAGACTTTATCGGGAATAGGTTCAACATCAATCGTATCCCCAATACTGACTCCAATAGTGCTCGGAAGTGCCGAGAGTGTTTATATTGAAAATGGTGGGGTTTCTTATGGTTCTTCTGAGATTATTAATTTTCACAGAAGGCCAAATGTTAATTTAAAACCAATTACTTCTGCTTTGCTAAAACCGGTAATTATAAATGGATCTATTACAGATATTCAAATTATTTTTTCGGGAAAAGGATATGATAATGGGTTTGAAGTAATAATTTATGGGGAAGGAAAATATGCTGACATTAAACCAGTTATTACAGACGGAAAAATTACTTCATTTTTGGTTATTGATGATGGTGTTGGATATACAAAATCAAACACAAGAATAGAAGTAGTCAGAAGAGGAAAAGATTTACAATTTATTGCAAATGTATTTGAGTGGAAAATCAATCAAGTTAAAAAAAATAAATTTAGTGGAAATGACGAAACAATAACATTTCCAAATATCGACCAATCTCTTGGGCTAAAAGTAATTAATTTTTATCTACCAAAAGCATTAAGAAAAAATATCGGTGATAATATTAATAATGATAATAATACCGAAATAACACCACCCCAACATAGTCCAATTATTGGATGGGCTTATGATGGAAATCCGATTTATGGACCATATGGAAGAACTAGTATAACAGATAATACTATTAAATTAATTAATTCTAGTTACAAAAAAAAATCTGAACCTAATGGTAAAGAAAGACCAAATTCTTTTGATAATGGTTATTTTGTAAACGATTATAAGTTTGATTCTTCTGGAGATTTGGATGAATATAATGGAAGATTTTGCACAACACCAGAATATCCATATGGAACATATGCCTATTTTGCGACTTTTGAGATTATATCTAATGGAGATACAAAGGAAACAAATCCAAAATATCCATATGTAATTGGAAATTATTTTAAAGATATTCCAGTTATTGAAAATTTTGATCCTACTTTTACTCAAAATTTAGACTTCAAGAATCTTAATTTAATAAGAAATACCTCAAATTACTTTTTGGATTCTGAAAACTCTGGTTATGATGCTTTAACTAAAAATGCTCCAGAGTTAAAACAGGATTTTATAGTAAAACAAATCAAAAAATCTGGTATTACATCTATATCAATTGATTCTTCTGGTGAAAATTATCGTGCAAAAGATGCTATAATTTTTAAAAACGAAAAAGAAGGAGTAGGTGCAGGTGCGGAAATTGATAGAGTGTTTGGAAAAACAATATCAAATTTAATTGTTGGAGTATCTACTTTCAATGATGTTGTATTTGCAACCAGAGGCAATAAAATTGTAGGAATTGCTTCAACTGTACATAATTTAGTATCTAATGATAAAATAATCATTTCAGGAATATCTGCATTTTCATTATCTCAACTTGAAGGTACAAAAACTATATTTGTAAATCAAAAAGTAGTTGGATTGACATCTAGTTTACAAAACATTGGTGTTACTGGAGTTTCCACAAATATAAATGTTACGGATATTTCTGGTTTTGAAGTTAATGATTCAATTGAAATTGGAACAGAAATATTAATTATTACGAATATTATACCAGAAACATCACAATTATTAGTCAACCGATCTTCTTCTGGTGGAATTCATACTGCAGGAATCGAAAGTGTGAGATTACTTCCTAAAAAGTTTGAATTTACCGAAGTTAACCCAATTTCTTCATTTTTACCAGAAAATCGAGAAATATATTTTAACCCAAAAAATAGTGTCGGATTTGGAACTACTGGAACTAATTATTCAGTTGTTGGTATTGGAATAAGTAATATAGTGAATAGATTTGTTCCATCACGAGTGATTTATATTCCGAATCATAATTTTTATACTGGACAACAATTAACATATGATTGTCCTGTTGGTTCTGGTATAGGAGTAAGTGTATATGATAGCAATCCTTCTTTATCATTCAGTTTAACTAAAAACCAAACAATATATGCTGTAAATTTGGGAAATAATTATCTAGGAATATCTACATTGGGTTTTACTACTTCAATTGGAATTGGAAGTACATTAAACTCTTTGTATTTTATATCCAATGCAAATGTTAGCGATTTAAATTCATTCAAAACAACATATAAAACAGTAACTGCAAGAGTTGAAAATTATTCTGGAATTGTGTCTACTTCAGAACCCCACAATTTACTTGGTGGGGATAAAATTAAATTTACAATTATACCATCAAGGACAGAAAATGTATCTTTTAGATTTGATAAAAAAAATAGAAAAATTACAACCGGTCTTATAGGATTTTCTACAGCAAAAGTTTCTACCGGTTCTACATCAACAATTGATATTGGACTTAATATATTAAAAAATGGAGATAAAATTGTTTATTATTCTGGAACTACTGCTATTGGTGGTTTAGAAAATGAATCAGTTTATTATGTGTTAAAAGAGCACCCAGATAAAATACAACTTTGTAAATATTCTTATGACGTGACTATTGGATTGGGAATATCATTTTCTAATGCTGGAATTGGTACTCAAAATATTGCTCTTATAAATCCGCCACTATCATTTTCAAAAGGAAATAAAATAGAATTTGATGTATCAAATTTGTCTATAAACAATAACAATAATGATAAATTTATATTAAATTTTTATACAGATCAAGATTTTAAAAAACAATTTGAAATTGATAAAAAACAAGAAAATACATTAGCAATTGGAAGGACTGATACCTCAGTAAGTTTGCAAACTAAGGAGAGATTCATTCCAAAAACATTTTATTATAATTTTACTCCAGTATCTTCAGATCCAGAAAAAAATCAATTATCTATTGATAAAGAAGTTTTTGGTTTTAATCGAATCGATATTCGATCAAGTAACCTATCAAGCGAACACTCTATTATTGGTGTCAGTTCCAATATTTTTAAATTTAATTTAAAACAAAAACCAGAATATGTAGAATATACACAAACGACAGGAATTTCCTCAGTCTTTTATGATACAGATTCTAAAAATGCAAGTGGTCCAATATCAAAAATCAAAATTAATTCAAAAGGAATATCTTATCCAATTCTTCCATCTATAAATTTTGTTAAAACTTCTTCTGGAAAATCTGCATCATTAACACCAATTTCAGATGAAATTGGAGAAATCTTATCACTTGATAGAATTAAAAATGGATTTGACTACCCTACAGATCCTACTATATTGCCACAGTTGAGTGTTCCTGCTGTTTGTATTATTAAAGAAATATCTAGAGTAGATTCTATTGGTATTTTAACAGGAGGAAAAAATTACAATACTCCACCAAAATTAAAAGTTATTGGAAATGATCAAATCGAACTGACATCCAAAATTCAAGGTGGATCTGTAATTAATGTAGAAATAACAAAAAATGTTTTTAATTTAAAAAATCCATTTAACATTGTTCCGTATAATAATTCAAATGGATATGAAATTGATGATATAAATGTGAATAATTCTGGAGATGGAACAATAAATTTAGTAAATGATCCGGTTTTATTCGAACCAATCGCAATTGGATATGGGTCAACAATAACAAAATTTCCATTTGCAATTGGTGATAGTATTTTTATTGAAAAATGTAGATTGACTGATGCAACTAAAACCAAAAATACTTTTAATTCGAAAGATTATGGGTATAACTTTTTCACAGTGACAGGAATAACCACAACCACTAGGACTATAAACTATAATATGAATGGGCTGCAACCAATTAATGCGGATTTTGGTTTATATAATTCTGATTTTACTTTTGGTCATGTTGTCAACAAAAAAGATATGCCCATTTTTGAAATGAATATAATTGATGATTCCCAATATTTTTCTGGAGAAAAAGTATCATCTACAAATTTTTCGGCACAAGTAATGGAAGATGGTTGGGATAATGATATAAATCAATTAAGATTGATAAATTCCAAAGGAGTATTAAATGTTGGCGATAAACTTTATGGAGAAAAATCAAAATTAAATGGAGTAGTAAAATTTGTATCTACATTTGACCTTTCTGCATCTCTAGGAGTTTCTAGAGACAAAATTAATGATTTTGATGATAAAAATGGTATTTTGAATGATTATCAACAAAGAATATCAGATAATAATTATTATCAAAAATTTTCATATTCAATCAAAAGTGAAATTCCATATTCGACTTGGAAAGAATCTGTAAAATCAATTATACATCCGTCTGGATTTAAAGAGTTTTCTGATTTAGATATAATTACAATGCCCAATATTGGTCCAGTCAATATTGGAATTGCCAAATCTACAAATATGAAAGTTTCTATTGCATCATCAGAAACAACATTGCTTGTGAATATGGATAGTTTTAATTCTTTGCACACAAAACACAATTTTTCAATGGTATATGAAGAAGATGTGTTAGATGACGAATCTGTGGAAAGAATATATTTTCCAGAAGGAGTTGAATTGATGAATTTTATATTAAATAAAACCAATAAAGTTTCATCAATTGATGATATTAGTTCACAATTTACAGGAATTACTAGTACAATTGGTGGAGAAGTTGTTGGATTGTCTTCATTTAAACTTAAAAGTTTAGGAAATTCATTATTTTATAATGAGTTTGTTAGTTCTTCTACTTCTTTTGTTGATTTGGCAAATAATAAATTTATTATTTCAAATCATGGGTTTCAAAGTGGACAAGAAATAATCTATAATTCTGGAGCTGGAACCTCTATAGGAATTGCTGCGACATTTCATGCACCCGGAACAACTTTACCATCAAATGTTTTTGTTCGTAAAATTGACGTAAATAATTTTCAACTTTGCGGAGTACCTACAGCAATTTCATCTCCTTTTGATTTGACATCTCTTGGTACTGGGACTCAATCATTTAGTTTTAAAAATCAAAATGAAAATGTAATCATTTCTATAGATAATATAATCCAAAGTGCAGTTCATCAAAAAAATATCACAATAGGTCTTTCCACATCAATCGGTATTGGATCAACCGCAATATATATTTCTTCTGGTATTAATTCTATATCAGGATCAGACATTTTAAAAATTAACAATGAATTTTTAAAAATCATTTCTGTTGGTATTGGATCTACGAATAAAATAGATGTTGCTCGTTCATTTATGGGAACAGTTGCTGCTGGGCATACGATAGGTTCTGCGGTTACTGTTCATACTGGTGATTTTAATATTGTAAAGGATGTGATATATTTTTCTACTCCACCATATGGGCCAGCAATAGCATCAACAGATCCTCAGTTTAAAGTATCATCTTTCTTCTCCGGTAGAGCATTCTCTAGGGCATTTGATTCTTCAAGTCCAAATGATAAAAATTTAATTTTAGATGATATTTCTGCTGATTTTACTGGAATTGCAGCAACACAATTTAATTTAAAATCAAATGGAAACGGTGTTGTTGGATTGTATACAGACACAAATAGTTCTACAGATATTAACAATAATCCAATTATACTTATAAACAATGTTTTCCAAAGGCCAGAAGTAGATTATTCAATTGATACTCCCGGAAATAATACTATTAAGTTTTTAACTGGTGTCCCAAATGCTGGAAAAATTGTAAATGTTGCAATTACGACTGGATTTGGTTATCAACCATTGATTGGAGCAGCAGCAACAGCATCAGTTTCATCTGCAGGGACAATTACCTCAATTACTATAAAAGGTGGTGGTAGTGCTTATAGAACTCCTCCAAGTATCAGTATTGCCTCTGATGTTGGTTCTGGTGCTACTATAACGGCCACTGTTGGTGTTGGTGGTAGTTTATCTTCACTTTCAATTGTTGGAGGTGGAAGTGGGTATATGCCATCTTCCCCTGTATATGTAAATATTGATCTACCTCTTGGATACAGCAATCTTGGCGTTGCTTACACTGGAGGTTCTTCTGGAGTTGGAACTAATGCAAAAGTTTCAGTTCAAGTTGGATCTGGTTCAAATATTATTGGTTTTAATTTAGATAATCCTGGAGTTGGGTATAAAGTTGGGGATATTCTTAAAGTAGTCGGATTAACTACAAATCCAACGATTGGTGCAGAATTTGTAGAGTTTAAACTTACAGTGACAGAAACTTTAACAGATAAATTTAGTGGGTTTTATCCTGGACAATTTATTTATTTTGATGATTTTTCTCAATATTTTAATGGATTTCGCAAAAAATTTACATTAACACAAACTAATGGTGGAACTACTGAAATAATTGATTTGAGAAAAGAATTTGGATCTGATATTGTATTGCAAAATAATATTTTTATATATTTGAATGATATACTTCAAGTTCCTGGTGAAGCTTATACCTTCTTTGGATCTAGGATAGTTTTTAGTGAAGCACCAAAACCAAATTCATTATGTTCTGTTATATTTTACAGAGGTTCGTCTTTAGACGTAGAAACTGTTACTCCACTAAAAACAATTAAGGAGGGGGACATTGTTCAAATTGGTGAAAATATTAATGACAATTTGGATAGAGAACAATTCGAAAGAGTAGTTAAAAAGATTGTAGCATCAGATCAACTTGATACTTATAATTATGATAGTATTGGCATCAATACAAATTCTGATAAAATTAGACCATTAAAATGGACAAAACAAACAGAAGATAGAGTTATTCTTGGTTCTTTAGTTTCTAAAGCAAGACCAAATTTAATTCCGACAATTAGACCTACAACTAGAATTATTAAAAACTTAAATACTACAGACACGTCAATATATGTAAATAATGCATATCCTCTATTTAATGATGTTGATCCAATTCAAGGGTCAGAAGATAATATATTAATAATTGATAATAAAGAAACATTATCAGGACTTGGGACAGCAGTAGTATCAGTTGCAGGTACAATTTCTTATGTTGCAATTTCTACTGGAGGTATTGGATATACAATAAATTCTCCGACAGTTTCGTTTTCTCATCCACAATCACAAATTAAAGAACCAATTTTTAATTGGTTACCTACGAGCGGTTTATCGACGACTTCTTCATTACTATCAGTGGTTATTGGAAATCCTATAGTTGCAGTTGGGCAAAGTGGAATTGTGGTAACTTCAATAGATGGAAAATCATTCAATACAACGTCAAATATTGGATATGCCGGAACAATTAATTTCAATTCTGTTGGATTGGGAGCAACTAATTACTATATTGCTGTTGGAGAACAAGGAAAAATTGTAAGATCTGTTGGATTTGGTACAACAATATCATCTTGGTCAGAAATTAAAAAATTCGAATTTAGCAATATTCTTGGAGGCAAAGAACCACTAGAAAGTGTTTCTGTTGCTGCACTTGCGGACATTATATATTCATCAGATTACGATAAATGGATTTGTGTTGGTGCTGGTGGTTCGATTTTTGATGCAGTTGGAGTTGGCAGTACTTCATTTAAATTAGTATCATCAAATACAACTAGCAATTTGAGATCGATTGCAGTAGGTATTGGTTCTATTGTTGTAGTTGGTAATACTGGTGGAGTAAGAAGTATTGATGGAACATCTTGGGTGAATATAGATAATGGCGATTTAAATAAAGTTATTTGGACTGGATCTCAATTTATAACTGTTGGTAATAATTCTGAAATTAGAACTTCTACTAATGGAACTAGTTGGGTGCAAATTATTCCCAATATTTTTGGTAATTTTACAAATATACATTACAATTCATATTACAACTTATATACATTATTAAATTCAAATGGGATATTATATTATTCATTCGATCTTCAAAATTGGACTCAAAAATCTACAAATCAATCAAATGCATTAAAAGATATTAATTATTCAATTGTTGAAGATAGATATATTTCTGTTGGACTTGGGGCCACTTCGATTTATTCTATTCCTAGTTATAATTTTGCATCTGCAACATCGAATGCAACATCTGGAACCGTAACATCTATCACAATTACAAATCCTGGTTTTGGATATAATCAATCAGATCCACCTAAAGTATTAATTCAATCAGAAAAAACAAAAATAGAAGAAATCAAATCAATCGAGGCAGAAGGTGATTTTGGTGTTATAGTAGGTGTTGATACTTCTTTAACAATAATTGCCGGAATTAATACTATACCACGAATAAAATTTAAATTAAAAACAGAATCTTATGATAATACTCAATTGGGAATAGGATATTCTGCTCTTAATAGTTATGGCATACAATCAAGTGGAATTTCGGTAGGAGATTATTTTGTGATATATAATAGCAATATTCAGTGTGGACATGCCTTAACTTGTATAACTACTGATAATGTTGTTGTTGGTACTGCAACTTCATTTATCGATGGTGTTTATTATGCAGAAGTAGTAGAAAAACCAATCAATTCCTCTGTGGTAGGAATTGTAACTGTCACTTGTAGATTTCTTCCCAATCCAACACCAGCGATTCCGGTTGGAATTGATTTTACAATAAATCCCGGAATAACAACAAATGGTTATTATGGAAATTATAGTTGGGGTAAGATATATGATTATGAAAATAGATCACTTGGTTCTCCAAAAGAATTTATACTAAACACTAATAATGGTTTAATTGGACTTTCGACTGCTCCGGAAGTTACAAGAACTAGAGGTCTGTTTAAAAGTAAATAAATAGATATAAATATCAAATAAAATGCCTGCTATTATATCTGACCAATTTAGAATATTAAATGCTGAAACTTTCGTTAAAAGTTTTGTTGGAGTTGGAAATACTTCAAATGGATACTATACATTTATTGGTCAACCGAATTCTACAAATCCTTTAGCTGGAGGATCATCTTCTTGGGGAACTGGTCCATCTCCACTAGATGGATTTAAAGAGGAAAATGATATCAAAGATACAATAATTGCAATGAAAAAGGTCACTACGAATGATGTTCGTAGAATGATTCGAAAAATTACTTGGACTGCTGGAACAACTTATGAAATGTATAGACATGATTATCATATTTACAATAGGACACCAGTAACACAACAATCAAGTTTGTATCAGTCAAATTATTATGTAGTTAATGAAGATCTAAGAGTTTATATTTGCATTCAAAATGGAACAGATTTTGAAAATCCAAACGGAAGACCATCATATGACCAACCAATATTTGTTGATTTGGAACAAAGAGCAGCAGGAACAAGTGGAGATGAATATATTTGGAAATATCTTTATACAATCAAACCATCAGAAATTGTAAAGTTTGATTCAATTGAATTTATACCTGTTCCGGAAAATTGGGGAATAGATGGAGAAAGCATATCAGTCAAAGAAAATGCTATAGACGGAAAAATACACGCAGTTGTGATTAAAACTAGAGGAGATAAATATGAACCAAAATCTTCAACATTTACAAATATACCAATTTTAGGAGATGGGTCTGGTGGTGAAGTAACAATAACTACAGATTCTTTTGGAAAAGTATCAGAAGTTTATATTACTGACGGCGGAAATGGTTATACTTATGGTACTATAAAATTTGAACCAGGTGCTCCAGATATTACAGATTTGACAAATAGTACTTCAACATTTGCTACATTTGATGTAATCATACCACCAAAAGGTGGGCATGGATATGATATTTACAGAGAACTAGGAGCACATCGTGTTCTTGTATATTCTAGATATGAAACTTTAGAATCAAATCCAGATATAATTTCTGGTAATGATTTTGCAAGAGTTGGTATTATAAAAAACCCAACAATTACCGGAAGTCAAGTAGAACTTTTAAATACATCTATAGTAAGTGGACTAAAAGCACTTAAATTTACCGGATCAGCAACAACTGCTACAACTTATGCAGCAGATTCAACAATTACTCAAACTATTAGCACAGGATCTACTGCGATTGGTTTTGTGGCATCTTGGGATAACATTACAGGAGTTCTTAAATATTACCAACCAGTTGGATTGGGAACAACTGGTGTTGGATATAAAATAAATAAATTTACTTCATCTCCTGGGTCTGGTGGTAGTTTATTGATTACTGGTTCATCTATGAATGGAACTACACCATTATCAATTGATTCCGGTTTTACTGGAGTATCCACAGTCATAAACAATCGAACATATCAACTCGGAAATAATTTTATATCCGGTATTGCATCAGAAGAATATAATAAAAAATCCGGAGAGATCATATACATAGATAATAGATCAGCAATTCCCAGATCTTCTAGCCAAAAAGAAGATGTAAAAATCGTATTGGAATTTTAAAAGAAAATGCCACAAAACACCAATTTAAATGTATCACCATATTTTGATGATTTTTCTGATTCAAATAATTATCAAAGAGTTTTATTCAAACCCGGAACTCCAATACAAGCTAGAGAGTTAACAACATTACAGTCAATATTACAAAATCAAGTTGAAAAATTTGGTAGGCACCTATTTAAAGAAGGTGCGATGATTATTCCTGGACAAGCAGTATATGATCCACAATATACTTGTGTCCAAATAGATGAATCTCATTTGGGTCTTCCCGTTTCTCTTTATATTGATAATTTGATTAATAAAACAATTCAGGGCGAAACTAGTGGAGTTAAAGCAATAGTAGAAAATTATATTACAGATGTAGAATCTGATAATGGTAACTACACACTTTACATTAAATATCAAAGTTCTGGTACAGTCGATTTTAATACAAAAACATTTGTAGATGGAGAAAATTTAATATCTTTAGAAAATGTTTCTTATTCATTATCAACAATAAGAAGTGGGACGACATTTGCAACTTCAATAATTTCAAATTCTATTGCTGTTGGTTCCGCTGCTAAAATCGAAGAAGGTATCTATTTCGTTAATGGTTTTTTTGTAACTGTAGGTAGGCAAACAGTAATACTCGATCAATATACAAATAGACCAAGTTATAGAATAGGTTTATTAATTAATGAGGAGATAGTTACAGCATCTGATCAGTATCTTGACCTATTTGATAATGCTCAAGGTTTTTCAAATTATGCAGCTCCAGGAGCAGATAGATTAAAAATATCTACAACATTTATCAAAAAAAGCATTGAAGATATAAATGATGAAAATTTTGTTGAACTTATAAGAGTAGAAAATGGAATACCACTAAAATTTAAAGACACTACAGAATATAGTTTCATTCGTGATGAATTTGCAAGAAGAACATATGATGAAAGTGGTGATTATTATGTTAAACCATTTGATATAGATTCAAAGGAATGCTTAAATGACAGGACTGGAAATAATGGAATATATCTCGAAGGCCAAAAAACAAAACAAGGAAATCAAGTATCAAAAGATTTACTTTGCCTTTCAGTAAGTCCAGGAAAAGCTTATATAAGAGGTTATGAAGTAGAAACAATTGATAATGTAATAATTGATATTGAAAAGTCAAGAACTACAGAAAACGATTATAATCAAGCAATTCCATTTAATCTTGGTAGACAAATAATTTTAAATAACGTAACCGGTTCTGTTCCAGTTGGTTTTAATACAGATTCTCATATAAATCTATACAATGGCAGAACTGTAACTGCTGGTATATCTTCGGGAGAACAAATTGGCGTTTCTAGAGTTTATGATTTTAAATTAAAAAATAGTCCACACGTTAATGCAACAACTCAATATGAAATATCATTGTATGATATACAAACATATACAATTTTAACCTTAAATTCTTCTTTATCTCAGACATTACCAGCATTTATTAAAGGAAAAAATAGTGGAGCGTCTGGATATCTTGTCGATGCGATTAATGAATCATCTACTATGAAATTGTATCAGGTTTCTGGTTCTTTTGTGAAAGAAGAAACAATAGAAATAAATGAAAATATAGAAAGGACAATTATTGATATTAGGGATTATAATTTTTCAGATGTTCATCAAATAGTTGGAAATGGAGTATCTTTTACTGGTGACCCATTACTTTCTTATAATATTTCAATTGCACCATCTGCAGCAACATTTACTATTTCTAGCATTTCCGGCGGTATTAGTACAATCACATCTTCAAATCAAAATTTTTATACTGGAATGAAAATTGGAGATATTGTTTCTTACAGCAAAACAGGAGAAAATGTTGTTACATTTAATAAGGTGAGTGCAATTAATACTTCCGGTAGAAGTTTAACAATTGTATCATTACCATCTGTTTCTGGAATTTGTTCGGGAAATCTTCCAAGTTCTCAAATTACAACTAATGACCTCAAAAAAGTTACTCTTGAAGTTTTAAATACTTCAGAGGTATCTTTGTATTCTAAGATAAACAAATCAAATGTTGCTAATTTAGATTTAACCGGGTCCGATATTACAATCAGAAGAAGTTCGACAGTTACCGTTTCTAATGGTGGATGTTCTTTAAATTCATTATTAACTTCTGCAGATTTAACTTTTGTTCCATTTGATGAAGAAGATTACAATTTAACTTTTACAGATGGATCCGTAGAGGAACTTTCAAGTCAAAAAGTTGATATTTCAAATAAAAAATTACTCAATATAAGCAAAAATGGAGAAGCAAGATTTACTTATACTTTAAATAAAATAAATACCAAAACTAAAAAGAAAATCTTTAATAGATGTTCGTCACTTGTTGTTAATAAATCAACATCTACTAGTTCCGTTAATGGATTGTCTCATAGTCAAACATATGGTCTTAGAGTTCAAGATGAAGAAATTTCCTTAAATGTTCCAGATGTTTCGAATATTATTGCAATTATCGAATCATCGACAGATGGAGATCCATCCCTACCAAGTTTGCAACTTTTAAATATATCATCAAACCTTTTAAACGCAGTAAAAGGAGAGTTAATTGTAGGAAATGATAGTGGGGCAGTAGCAACATTAGTATCATCTGTAGGAGCAAATACAGTTGATATGGTTTATTTAAATGAAAATTTATTCACCGTAAATGAAACTGTCATTTTTCAGGAATCAAAAATTCAAGCATCTGTTTCGTCTTTGTTTCCTGGTGATAAAAATATAAAAAATAATTATATATTCGATAATGGACAAAGATCTGAATATTTGGATTTTTCAAGAATTATAAGAAAGTCTGATGGTATTGAACCTTCCAAAAGAATTAGAATAATTTATAATCATTATACTATATCTTCTTCGGATACTGGTGATTTTGTTGGTGTAAATTCTTACGACAAAGATCGTTATGAACGAGATATACCATTTGTTGATGGTATTAGATTGTCCGATGTTTTGGATTGTAGACCAAGAATATCTAATTACTCTGGAAGTTTTTCGCCATTTGATTTTAGATCGAGAATATTTGAATCATCAAATGGTTCATCGACTGATATTTTCGCAAAAGACAAAAACATAAATTTATCTTATGATTATTATTTACCTAGAATAGATAGATTATTTTTAGATAAAGATGGTGTTTTTATTGTAAAAAAAGGAATTCCATCACTTACTCCAAAACTACCAAATGGACTTGATACATCATTAGAGATAGCAACCTTATATTTGCCAGCATATGTATTCGATACATCAAATGTAAAAATATCTTTATCGACACATAAAAGATATAGAATGAAAGACATTTCGAGTCTCGATAAAAGACTTACAAATGTAGAATATTACACTTCTTTATCTTTACTTGAGTCTGATACTCAAAACTTAACAATTAGAGACGAAACTACAAAATTAGATAGATTTAAATGTGGTTTTTTTGTAGATAATTTTAAATCATACAATGGTGGTGATATTGCAAATTCTCAATATAAATCTAGTGTTGATGCAAATGCTGGAGAATTAAAACCACAACCATATACTGTAGGGATTGATCTTTTACTGGGGTCAGAATCATATATTGGCATTGGAGAAAATTCAAACCCAAATGCAGATTTAAGATTCGTAACAGATCTTGGGTCTAATGACATTAAAAGAGTTGGTGATGTTATATGTTTGAACTATACCGAAGCAGTGCTTGTTAAAAATGAATATGCAACAACAGAGTGTAATGTAAATCCATTTCATGTTTCGACTTGGATAGGTGGTATTGAACTGAATCCATCATCTGATACCTGGATTGAAACCAGAAAAACAAAAAGACCTTTAGATGTTGAGGGTTCATATACTTCAGCAATGCAACAACTAAATGCCGATACAAATACTGGATTATCTCCAATAGATTGGGGTGCTTGGGAAACAGATTGGTCTGGAGTTACTGACCAATCAATAAGTGATCCAATTTTTACATCACAAACAGGAAGTACATTAGTTGGACAAAATTCAGTTCAAAGTGGTGGATTTACAAATGATGGACAAAACTTTGGAATTCCAATAACTACAACTAATACATTTCAAAATAGTTTTATTAATTTTTCAAATCAAACAACAACAACAACAACAAATCAATCTAGACAAGGAATACAGTACAAAGTTTCTCCAAAATCTGATTCTGTAAATCTTGGTGATAGAGTAGTTTCTAGAGAAATTGTAAAATTTATGAGATCTAGAAATATTGAGATAATCGCAAAGAGACTTTTGCCATTTAGTCAATTTACTGCATTTTTTGATAATGTTGATGTTACGAAATATATAACACCAAAATTATTAGAAGTTTCCATGATTAGTGGGACCTTTACTAATGGAGAAACTGTTACCGGAGTATTAGGATCTAAATCTATTAGATTTAGATTAGCAACCCAAAATCATAAATATGGTCCTTACATTAGTTCTGAAAATCCATATACATTAGACCCATATGATGCAAAAAACATAATTTCCTCATCATATTCTTCAACTACCAAAATATTGAATGTTGATACTGCAAGTTTGGAATTACAATCAGAATCTAGTTTTTATGGATGTATTGATATTGGAATGAAATTAATAGGTAAAAGTAGTGGAGCAGAAGCAAAAGTTTCAAATTTAAGATTAATTTGTGATAACTTAGGAGTATTCATTGGGTCATTCTTTATACCAGATTCGATTTCTCCATCAGCACCTCAATTTACGACAGGAACAAAAACATTTGTATTATCTACAAGTAAAACAAATGAATCATTTTCTGGTTCTACTAGTCAAAGTAAAGCTGAGTCTAATTTTTCTTCTAGTGGAACTTTAGATAATGTCGAAGACGTAACATTAAGTATTAGAAATGCAGAAATATCAAGAACTGCAAAAACTGATGTTCCTCGATCATCAGAATCCACAGATATTAGATTAGTATCAAATATTTCAAATAATTTCACAACTACACAAAATACTGTATATGTAGATCCTCTCGCACAATCATTTGAAGTTACAGATAATAATGGCGTATTTGTAACTAAGTGTGATATTTTCTTTAAAAATAAATCAACATCTGATCTTCCAGTTACATTACAAATTAGAACGATGCGTGATGGTTCTCCTACTCAAGTAATTTTACCTTTTGGTGAAGTTGTTTTGGATGCAAAAGATGTATCTGTATCTGATACTGGTTTAACTCCAACCACATTCACCTTCCCATCTCCCGTTTACCTTGGAAGAACCGAATTTGCTTTGGTTCTTTTAACTGCATCTACAGAGTATGTAGTTTGGATTTCTGCAATGGCAGGAGACGGAAGGAAGTCTATTGTGGTTTCTACAATAGGAACAAATGACGAAAAAACAGTTTCAGAACAACCACTTTTGGGATCATTTTTTAAATCTCAAAATGGTTCCACTTGGGACTCAAGTCAATATGAAGATTTGAAATTTACTCTTTATCGTGCAAATTTTGTAACTACTTCTGCATCTGTAAGATTTTATAATCCAAATTTAGATGTTGGAAATGATCAAGTTGTATCATTAAGGTCAAATCCAATTCAAATGTATTCAAAATCGAGTTTTATTGGTATTGGGACCAGTATTTCTTCTGCAGACCAATCTAATTTAGTTTCTGGTGTTAAAATTACACAAACAGATAATGCTAATTTTTCTTCAAAGTTATTAAAAGTTCTGGGTGGTATTAGCACAGGAACACCAGGAACATTAACGATAACAAATCCAGGAACAGGATATACGAATACCTCAAAACTATATTCAAATACAGATTTGGTTAGTCTTAGTGGTTTTGGTAGAGGAGCTAAAGTAAATCTAACCATAAACGGTGGAGTAGCAGTAGCAGCAACAGTTTCTGTTGGTGGAACTGGTTATGCTAAAGGTGACATTCTAACTATTTCACCAGAAAATACAGACAATCTTGGAAAAAACCTTATATTAAGTATCCCAAACAGTTCTGGAATTATTACATCAGTAAATAGTTTAATTGTTAACAATATTCAAGGGCAATTAATTAGCAATGATCCAACAAAAACTCTTAAATATGGAAGTAATAATGTAATATCAAATTCGAATATAACATCTGTCTCTGAAATTACGGATGGATTAAGATTTAAAGTTAATCATAATAATCACGGAATGTATTCTTCACAAAATAAAGTAATTTTGAGTGGAATTGAATCTGATTTAACGCCATTATCATTATCGGCATCATACAGTAAAACATTATCTGGCAATAATCCAATATCATTTACCTCTTCTGTTGGAATACTTACAACGTTTGAAAATATTCCAGTAGGTGCAGGAAATACGGGTTATATATTAATTAAAGATGAAATTGTTGGATATACATCGGCAGATGTGGCAACAAATACTATAACCGGAATCGTCAGAGGTACTATTCCAGAGTCATATGATGCTAATCAATTAGTGTTTAAATATGAAATGAACGGTGTATCATTAAAAAGAATTAATAAAGTTCATACAATTTCTAATGATTATAATATCGATTTGGATGAATATAGCATCAAGTTAGACCAAACAACGGAAGGTTTAAATAGATCTACTGCAAATAACGCCACACATCCTGAATTATTTTTTAATGAAACAAAATCAGGAGGAACATATGAAGCATTTTCGCCTGTTGTTGGATCTATAAGAGGACCAAAAGCATCTCAAAATATCCAATTTAATATAGTAAGACCAATTGTTGGAACATTATTACCACAATCCACAGAAATTAGTGCTAAAATAAGAACTTTTTCCGGAACAAGTGCTGATGGTAATGAAATATCATTTGTAGATCAAGGATTTGAAGATATTTCTTTAATTTCTGATAATATTTTAACCTCACCGCGAATTATTGCTTCAGAAATAAATGAAAAAGCAAAATTATTAAATTATCCAGGAGCAAAATCATTTACTCTAGAAATGGTCCTTTCTACTAAGGATACAAAAGTATCGCCAATGATCGATTTAGATAGAGTCAATATTACTACTACAATGGCAAGATTAAACAAACCAATAAGTAATTATGCAAAAGACCCTAGAGTAAATAGTTCAATTCGTGACCCACATGCAGCAATTTATATTTCAAAAATTATTAAACTAAAACAATCTGCAGATAGTATAAAAGTATTATTTGATGCTTATAGAGACGCATCTAGTGATATTAGAGTATTATATAGAATATTCAGAGATGATACATTATCGAATCAACAAATATTTGAATTATTTCCAGGATATAAAAATTTAGACAATAATGGAAAGGTAATAAATCCAAAAGACAATGATGGTTTGTCCGATACTTTCGTGCTTCCTTCTTTGGGTTTTAATGATTTTGGAAATTATGAATTTACAGCAAATGATGTTCCACTATTTAATGGACTTCAAATTAAAATTTTAATGTCTGGAACAAATCAAGCATTATATCCAAAAATTAAAGATTTACGAGTAATTGCAACTAAATCATGATACCAGTAGAAAGTAATAAATTTTTATTTCGTGATGAAAATACCAATGCTATTATTAACTGTTCTGACTTTGAATATCAAAAATATTTGAAAGTAAAGGAAGATAAAATGAAAGAAATTGAAAAATCAAAACAAATAGAAGAAGATGTAATAAAGATTAAAAATGATATTGACGAAATAAAAGATTTATTAAAAAAATTAATATTATCTAAATGATAAATATATTAGAAAGTAGTATATTTTCATCCAATGGCAGCATATGTTAGTAACATAGTAATTGATGTTGGATCTGATTTTGTTCAGACCTTTTATCTTGAAAATGTAGCAAATACCCCAGTAAACTTAACTGGACATACTGCCACTTCAAAAATGAAGAAGCATTCTTCTTCTATGACTACTGCTGCATCATTTTCTGTATCTTTTCCGAGCCCAATTAATGGACAATTAACAATTTCTTTGGGTTCATCGATAACTTCTGGATTGAAACCGGGAAGATATTGTTATGATATATTAGTGAATGATGGATTTGTAAAAACTAGAGTCATTGAAGGTAGCGCAATTGTTACTGCTGGAATTACCACAGGATAACAAAAATGGCAGACATAAAAGTTAGAGTCGGTTCGCAAAATGCTATTAAAGTTGTATCTTCTATTTCCGGTACAACTGGAACTTTGGAGGGATTGGATGATGTCAATATTGTATCACCAACTGGTGGTGAAATTCTTGTTTATAATGCCATAACCGGTAAATGGGACTCTACATTAGCATTAACCCCAGGCGCAACACAGAATTTAGTCATCAACGGAGGAAATTTCTAAAATGGCAAGCATAATCAGGATTAAGAGGTCTACAGGAACTGTTGCTCCAGGATCTCTTTATTATGGAGAACTTGGTCTTACAATTGGTATAGGTAGTCATGGCAATTTTGGTGGTAGATTATTTGTAGGTGATAACTCAGCATCTCCAGATACTGCTGATACAGATCCAGTAGTAATTGGTGGTAAATACTATACAGATCTGTTAAGCATTGCTCCTGGATTAGTTGCGGATCAAGCCAATCCAACAATTGGTGCAAATGGTTTTGTTGCTATTCTTGATCAGAATCGTAAAGTTAATCAATGGAATGTCGATAACTTAACATTAGATGCAAATAAAATTTCATCTACAAATGCAAATGGTGATATAGAATTAGATCCAGCTGGAACTGGAGATTTAAAATTTATTGGAGGTGAATCACAAACATTTGATATTACTGATGGATCAACTACTAGATTTTCTGTTAATAGTGTTAATGGGTCTGTAACAATAACCCAAGGATCAATAACCACAGATAATCCAATATTAAGTGCCACAAGTACTTGGAATGCCGGTGGAGTAACATTTAATGGAATAAAATTAAATATTACAAATACTGCTTCTGCGGCAGCATCTAAACTTATTGATCTTCAAATTGGAAGTACTACACAATTCAGTGTTACTAAAACTGGAGATACCCAAATTCTTGGAGACCTGAATATTGATGGTGGGGATGTTACTAGTAATACTGCATCACTTAATCTTTTTAATGCAACTGTAACTACTGCCAATGTATTAGGTGCTGCTACTGCAATAGGTATTGGTTCTATTACTGGTACAGTAACTATTAACAACCCAACGGTTGTAGGTACCCAAACAACTCAAAACCTTTATAATACAGTAGCAACCACAGTTAATGCCTTTGGTGATGCATCAACAATAGGAATTGGTTCAACATCTGCAACATTAACCTTAAGACCTAATACCGTTGTAGGTGTAAATGCAACACAGAACCTTTATAACACCACTGCTACTACAGTTAATGCTTTTGGTGCTGCTACTGCAATTAGTATTGGTGCTACGACAGGTATTGCAACCATTCGTAATGCGACTTTAAGTGTTCCAAATGCGACTATACTAAATCTTGGTGCAACATCTTCTGCAACAAGTGTTACTTTCCCAAGCACTTCAAACACTTCCTTTGTTTCGATTGCCGCAACTACAAATGCAACAACTACAACATCTGGTGCATTAAGAGTTGCCGGTGGTGTTGGTATTGCAAAGAATGTTTATATTGGCGGAATTTTAGATGTAACTGGAAATCAATCTGGTTCAAATTTAACACTCACAGGAAATCTTCAAGTTGATGGTAATACAACTCTAGGGAGTGAATCAACAGACACTATAACAATTACAGGAATACTTACTCATACCGGACGTCTTACCAATATTGGTGGAGTTACGATTGATAATATTGGAATTAGTTCAAATGTAATTTCAACTAGATCTGGTGGCGGAAATGTATTATACATTGACCCATATCCTGACGGATTAAGTAATCAAGGGCTAGTTATTATTAAGGGAGATCTTCAAGTTGATGGAACAACAACCACAGTAGACTCCAGTAGTGTTACTGTAAATGGTTCAATTATTTCACTAGGTGATGTAACAAGTAATAGAACCGTAATTGCAACAGTTGCATCGGGTGTTTCAACAATTACTTTGGATTCCGTTGTTGGAATTAATACTGGTGATATTATTTCAGGTAATGCTGCTTTACCTAATAGTGGACTGACTACTATTACAGCATATAATACATCAACAAAGATTATTACAATTACTGGAACCACAAGTTCTGGAATTACCTCAACAACTCAATTAATTGTAACTCATGCCTATGATACAAATACCGATAGAGGTATTGCTTTTGATTATAATACCGGTGTAGGAACGGCAAATCAAAAATCAGGATTTTTTGGATTTGATGATAGTACAGGATATTTTACTTATGTTCCGGATGCTAGTATTTCAAATAGTGTAGTATCTGGAACAAAGGGTTATTTGGATATTAAAGGTATTTATTACCAATCTGGAGATTTCAGTACTCATGGAGT